>ERZ773218.458-NODE-458-length-52247-cov-13.438190_pt1 | contig 52247 bp, 48 predicted proteins | sample MGYA00580527_ERZ773218 | MGnify/ENA primary metagenome ERZ773218 (study PRJEB29015, sample SAMEA2737763) | human gut metagenome | biome: human gut; feature: human-associated habitat; material: faeces | place: China | collected 2012 ...
GATTTGAATCTATGCCCAATTAACAACCGTCAGGGAATTGTAATTGATGGTGAAGATTCAAAGGTTATTTGCAAAGACTAATTTGAAAATTCCAGTTTATAGATTACATCTTACAGAATATCCGTAAACAACCCACATACAACCATATATAATAACTTTGATACAAGAAACAGAGCAAGTACTAAGGTAGCGAAAACCTTTCAGTACTTGCTCTTATTTTATTTACAGGAGGTTTGCTATGGATGACAAGATAGGTGCTGTTGTTGGTAAGCTACAGCAAAGACTTGGAGATGATTACGAGGTGAGAATTGTTGATGTAACAAAGAACAATGATACTGTGAAGAAAGGTATTTCTGTCAGGAAAAATGGAGAGAAAATCGGAAGAATATACTACTGGAATGGAGAAGCATTAGAAGCATTTCTTGGTGGTGTAGAAAGCAGTCAAATTCCTGATATAGACTTTGAAATGAGTCTTAAGAAGCAGAAGGACAACATAGTTGCTATTCTAATCAATGCTGAAGCGAATAAGGAACGGCTAAAATCTGTGACAGAAACACTTAATGATATGATGAAAGAGTCTCAGGATATTGTAGAAGATATTCCTGAGACTCTTTTTATATTGTCAAATGAAACGAGGCAGTTTGGAGCAATATGTATGCTATATCCAGAAGTCTTAAAGAAGTTCTGTGTGGAAAAGATGATTGATAATATAACGAAAAACAACATCATCTCCAAATATTGTATGATTACAGAAAGTAGAAATTAAGAAATTTCCTCTGTTTTCTTCTTTCTGTATTCATTTGGACTCATATGATAATATTGTCTAAACTTCCGGCAGAAATAGCCGGAACTTGTAAATCCGGTTTCTTCTGCAATGGAAGAAACCGATTTTTGAGTGATATAAAGTTGTTCAGCAGCCTGTGCTAGTCTGTATTGAATTAGATATGCTACCGGAGAACAGTGGATGCCAGTTTGAAAAATGTGTAAAGCTCCACTTTTGCTGATAGATGCCGATGCCGCAATCGTCTCCAATGTAATCTCTTCCATGTAGTGATCATGAATATACTGCATCATAGATTGTAATCTTGCTTGTTTGTGATTTAATCGATGAATACTGTTAGAATCAGAAGTCCAGTCCATATTTTTTTGCAATATGTTCCAAAGCTGAAATAAAAGTTGTATAGTACATAATTCATTATCCGGCTTAGTTTCCTGAATAGTACAAATTTGCGACAAAAGTTGTAGCACCTGTTTTCCAAATGTGTTGGATGGACTGAAAACTTGATATGGAACAGACGAGCTTATCACAGGAAGAATATATTTTTCGTAAATGAGGCTGTTTTCGGGTGCTAATAGGGTTGGCGAAAAAACAATATTAGGTGCAAATGTACTGCTTTGTGCTTCAAAACGATGCAGGACACCGCTATTGATAAATATGCCGCAACCTTTATGTAGTTCTATTTTACTTGTACCTATAAGGCAGAGCGCAGTACCTTCAGCAGTATAAAGAAATTCTAATTCATGATGCCAATGCCAGTCAATGCGATGGAAGTCAAATTTCCAAATATTATCAGGATAGTATGCAAATGGATAACGATTGTTGCCATGCTGGATGGTTTCTCGTAGTGTTTCATCTGTAGTTATCTTAAAAGTCTCCATGCTATATTTCCTCATAAATAATAAAATTTGTTATATTGTACCATAAATATATGATTTTATACAATGACTAGATATAAAGTTTACGATATAATCACATTTATTAGAGGAGGACAAAATGAAAAGCCAATATAATAAGACAATTACAGCCTGTTTTGTAGGTTATATTGTACAAGCTATCGTTAATAATTTTACACCACTGCTTTTTTTGTTTTTTCAGAAATGCTATCATATTCCAATTTCCAAAATTACATTGTTAGTGACTTTTAATTTTGGGATACAACTACTGGTTGATCTTCTTTCTGTCAGATTTGTTGATAAAATAGGATATCGGATATCAATGATTATAGCTCATGTTCTAGCAGCGGCAGGATTATTCCTTCTTACAGTTTTACCAGAGATTTTACCAGTTTCCTTTATTGGAATTTTGATTGCTGTAATGATCTATGCGGTAGGTGGTGGACTTTTGGAAGTCCTAGTCAGTCCAGTTGTTGAGGCTTGTCCATCCGACAATAAGGAAAAAGCAATGAGCCTGTTGCATTCTTTTTATTGCTGGGGACACGCCGGAGTTGTACTCATATCAACCGTGTTCTTTTATGTAGTCGGTATAGATAACTGGAAAATATTAGCCATTATTTGGGCGGTTATTCCAATTGGAAATGCTTTTGTTTTTTCAAAGGTTCCCATTGCACCATTGCTTGAGGATGGAGATACCGGACTTGGATTAAAGGAATTGTTTCGGATGAAAATTTTTTGGATTTTGTTGATTATGATGATATGTGCAGGAGCAAGTGAGCAAGCAGTAAGTCAATGGGCCTCTGCTTTTGCAGAAAAAGGTCTTGGAATTTCAAAGGCAGCCGGCGACTTAGCAGGGCCGATGGCATTTGCGGTTCTAATGGGAATATCAAGATTGTTTTATGGTAAGTATGGTGACCGTATCAATTTGGAACACTTTATGATTTATAGTAGTTTTTTATGTATTTTATCCTATTTAGGGATTTCATTATTCTCGATTCCGCTATTAAATCTGATTGCCTGCGCTGTCTGTGGGCTTTCAGTGGGAATCATGTGGCCTGGAACTTTCAGCAAGGCATCAGCAGCTTTGCCCAAAGGGGGAACAGCCATGTTTGCATTGCTGGCATTAGGTGGAGATATAGGTTGTTCAGGAGGTCCTACATTGGTTGGAATGGTATCAGGAGCTTTTGGGGATAACCTAAAGATGGGAATTTTGGCAGGAATTATTTTTCCAGTGTTGCTGCTTATAGGAGTCATTCTTTGCAGAAGGCAAAAGAAAATTACTAATTATAATACAGTGAAAAGTAGACACTAAATATAGCTGCTTATTAAAATAAAAAAGAAAGTGAGAAAAAAGATGGAATTTTTGAAAAACAATCCTAAATGGATACGTCAACCAAAGCAGGTACAAATTAGTGAGGATAAAGTTGTAATTCTTACAGAAAGGGGTACCGACTTATGGGCACGCACTTATTATGGTTTTCAAAATGATAATGCTCCAGTATTTCAAGTTGAAACAACGGACAAGTACTTTTCTTTTATTGTTAAAACAGAATTCGAGAGTACCTGTCGTTTTGACCAGTGTGGTGTGGCTATGTATTTAAATAGTGATAATTGGTTTAAGGCATCTATAGAATATGAGAATAAAAAAATACAGCGATTGGGAAGCGTTGTAACCAATCATGGATATTCTGACTGGGCAACAACAGACATATCCTCTGATATTAAAAGTATGTGGTATCGTTTTTCACGAAGGGACAGTGACTACTGTATTGAATGCAGTGAGGATGGCATAAATTTCAGACAAATGCGTATTTTCCATATGTGGGAAGGTGCAGAAAAAATTACTTATGGAATATATGCATGCAGCCCGACAGAAGGCTCATATAAGGCAACATTTTCAAATATGCAGATTACGGAATGTAAATGGGAATCAGATGCAGACTGGCGTGATTGATGATATGATTTCTAAAGATAAATCTCATATGAGAATCATTATCAGTTAAATTGAATAATAAATATAAGCCAAAAATAATCCCCGAAAAATTTTAGAATTTTTGGGGATTATTTAACATTATAAATAAAGAGTGTTCTCTGCATCAACTCATATTTGTATCGTTCCATCAAGATATAATTTTGCATATTCGACAGGTTTATCAATGGCAAGTGCATTTAATGCACAATCATAAGAAATGATAGATAATTTTTTATATTATCATATTCAAAAGCATGTGAAAATAGTGGACATAATGTTTTGGACGATTTTGCTGAGGTCAGCAAAACCGTAGAAGCTGGTGCAACACATAAATCTACAAAGGATTATGAATTATCAAGATATGCTTGCTATTTTTCAAAATGCAGGTTATATGGGACTTTATGGAGGTCTTGATGTTGAAAAACCGTTTTCTTTTTTTGCCATAGTGGATAGTGAATATGGAATGTGAATATATAAGGGGAGTGGTGGTTTGAATAACAGTTCAGAAATCTAAATCAACAATAAGTGAACATATTAGCAATATATATAAATAGGGAGAATTAAAAAGAGAGGATACAAGGAGAAATCCGGAAATTCCGAATTTTCTACAAAACCTGCAATAATAAACAATGATAAGCTGTGGAATACAAAAAATGATATTTTAAATATTACACAGGCTACCGACTTATATATTGATAATTATAGTTTTAACTTGGTTGAGTTTTATGTTAGAATGGGTAAAACAAATCGGAAGTTGTCGTTTTATTAATTTACATATATGCCTTTTACATTAAAAAGTGTTATTTTAGTTCCGCAACCGTTCGCAACCAAAGAAATATCGTGATAGTTGGTGGTAGCAACCATGAAATTTCGCTATCATGAAGTCACGAAAGGAGGTAATTAAGTGAAATATGATTTTTTAGGAGTTATTGTTTTTGGTATTGTACTGCTAATCGGGGTGGCGGTGATAGCGGCATTTATCACTGTGGGAATTTTCCTCATAAGAGCATTGAGTAGATATGTTAAATCAGGCAATGTCAGAAAAGAAAAGTCCAGCATCAAGAAATCTCTCGGTGAGGTTTTGAAGCAGCATCGTGAAGAGTGTAAGATGACGCAGGAGTTTGTTGCAGAATCTATCGGCGTAAGCAGGCAGGCTGTCTCTAAATGGGAGACCGGAGCATCTGACCCAAGCACTTCCAATCTGCTTACACTTGCAAAATTGTTCAACACTACGGCAGAAGAACTATTACGTGAAGTACAATAAGCGTGTAAAACGGATGTAAGACAACTGATTCACTATAAAGGAAAGGTCTATCAGATATGAAGAATAAAAAGACAAGAAGATTTAAGATAAGATATATCGTTTTTGGATTATTAGGTGTTATGGCTTTAGCGGCACTTGTATTTATGCGTTTTGGAGGTTTTGGCACAGGAGAAAATGTGAATCCAGAAGAGTTTTTAGCTTATGCTGAACCCGTTGAAAATATAACTGTGCCTGAAAGTGCAAAAATAATTGCATTGGGAGAAGCTACTCACGGAAATGCAGAATTTCAGCAGTTGAAGCTGGAAGTGTTCAAGCTGATGGTAAAAAATAATGGTGTTAGGGCGTTTGCCCTTGAAGGTGACTACGGCGGTTGCGAGCAGGTAAACCGATATATACACGGCGGTGAGGGGACAGCACAGGAAGCAGCCGCAGCGATTGGATTTTCCATTTATAGAACGGAAGAGATGGCAGAACTTATCTCCTATATGCGCCAGTACAATGAAAGTGCATTGGAAGGCGAAGACCTTCGCTTTTACGGTTTTGATATGCAGAGGCTTTCTTACAGCATGAGGTTTTTGAAAGAATCCTGCAAAGAACTGGAAGTGGACACAACAAACTTGCAGAAACTTGTGGAAGGTGAAAACTGGAGCAGTGAATGCGATTTATCTACTCGAACTGAAACCCTTACACAAGTGAAGAAAGAATTGGAAAGCAAGAACGGTTCGGAAAATGCAATTCACTTTGTAGATATTTTAATGCAGCATTCCGAGCTTCAAACTCTGACAAATGATGATGGTGCTACATTAAGAGATCAATCTATGGCAGAAAATGTACAGTGGATTTTACAGCAGGAGCAGCGAAATGGGCATGAAAAAATCTTTGTGACAGGTCACAACAGCCATGTCGCAAAATGGGGCAGTTTTGACTCGATGGGTAAACTTCTTTCCAAGGACGCAGCAAACGGTTACTATGTCATTGGTACCGATTTTTATAAAACCCATTGCAATATGCCGACCAGTTCGCCTGAAAAGCGTACAATTCAGGTGTTTTATTCCCATGACCCTTTAGCAAAGGCGGCAAAACTGGCGGGATTTGATATTTGTTGGTTGGATTTTACTAAAGTCCCGGAAAATTCTGAACTGGGTAGGCAGGCTTCTGAATACACCTATATGGGAACACTTGGAGAAAGCTACTCAATCATTATGCGACTTCTTCCTCCAAGTTATCGAATGTTTCAACCTCCTGCGGAGCTTTATGATAGTATGATATTTGTAACGGATGCGAACCCTACAAAAATATTAGAAGAATAACGTATGCAAAACTTCAAGTTTATCAAATCATATAAAATAAAGAACAAATGGAGAACAACACAATGAGCAAAGCAGTTATTTACTATTCATTAACAGGAAATACAAAAGAAGCCGCCAAAGAGATTGCAAGAAAACTGGGCGCAAAATTATTTGAGATCGATTTGGCAAAGCCGCTTCCGCGAAAACCGGCGGCGAAAATGCTTGTCGGCGGAATGCAGTCCACATTTGGAAGAACACCGAAAATAAAAGGCGTTCCCGATAATATAGATTATTACGATGAAATTATATTGGGAACACCCATATGGGCGGGCTTACCGGCATCTCCGGTAAACACCTTTATTAAAAAGTACGGAGTGGCTGATAGAATAAATGCTGTCTTTACATTCAGCGGCGGCGGGGACAATGACAGATGTATTGCACAGTTGTCAAAGAAACTTAAAAATTTAAAAAGTGAAGTCGCCCTCGCAGACCGTCACAGTGATAAGGCAAAGGATAATAAGGAAAAGCTGGAGCAGTTTGTAAAGGATATTAAGTGAGCAGTCTTTCTGAATCAGGGGGATTTTTAAGGCAGTGTGTATTCCCAGATACGTGTTGTACATTCTGGTGTGTGTCTATGGAATAAACGGCGCACGGGTATTGTAAATGTAATAAAAGAAAAAAGGGCGGTACCGTATAGATAAAATGTCTATGCGGCACCGCTTTTGCTATACATAAAAAACATACAACCATATGCACAATAGATATTGGACATTCCAGCAAAAAGCTCATCATAATAAAAATGTAAAATTTAAGTAAAAAGCTTGACTTAAAGTGAACTTTAATTATTACACTGAAAAAAAGCCAGACATGGATGCAGTAAAACTATTAAGACTATCAAATCCTGCCAAACAGAATAAAAAACCGGCAGAGTTTTAATGTATCGGATACATTTGAAATTCTGCCGGGTTCAATTTATTAATTTATCAATTTTTAAAATGTGCAATAACGATTAGAGTGTTTCCGGTTCCGGATAATCGACACCGAAAGTTTCAACCGTAACCGTCTTCATAACCTGAGGATTGCGAGGTCTGTCGCTCCAGTCCGTATCGGTTTCGGCAATTTTATTTAAGACGTCAACGCCTTCTGTGAGCATGCCGAATGCCGCATACTGTCCGTCTAAGTGCGGTGCGTTTTCATGCATAATGAAAAACTGTGAACCGGCAGAATCCGGGTGCTGTGCACGCGCCATGGAAAGAACACCCTTTGTATGCTTTAAGTCATTCTGGAAACCGTTGATGTTAAATTCACCCTTGATAGAATATCCCGGACCGCCCATGCCGGAACCTTCCGGGTCGCCGCCCTGAATCATGAAACCTGCAATAATTCTGTGGAAAATTAATCCGTCATAAAAGCCCTTCTTTACAAGGCTGATGAAGTTGTTGACAGTGTTTGGTGCAACTTCCGGGTAAAGCTCGGCTTTCATAATATCGCCATTTTCCATTGTAAATGTAACAACTGGATTTTGATTTGCCATAATAATAATTCCTTTCTGAATATCAAGTATATTCGTTATTGTATCCAGTCATTGCGTAAAAGTCAACGTAAATTTTTTGCAAATGTACTATACAATGTATCAAAAAATGTGCTATAATACGACACAAAATGAAATAAGTGGAAAAAGGTATTTTGACACTCATATCAATATATAGAAAATGGAGAAAGAATAAAATGAAGGAAAAAATTATTACATTTGGTGAAATTATGCTGCGTCTTTCACCGGAAAACAGTGAGCGTTTTACACAGTGTCATTCGTTTGAAGCCGTATACGGCGGCGGAGAAGCCAACACAGCCGTTTCTTTATCCAACTTTGGTGTGGATGCGGCTTATGTAACCAAGCTTCCAAAACATGCAATCGGTCAGAGTGCAGTCAATGCACTGCGTCAGTACGGTGTGGACGTCAGTAAGATTGTCCGCGGCGGCGACCAGATTGGTATTTATTTTCTGGAAAAGAAGACCAGCCAGAGACCATCAAACGTTATTTATAATAGAAGCGGTTCAGCAATTGCACTGGCAGAAGAAAGTGATTTTGACTGGGATGCCATTTTTGAAGATGCAACATGGTTCCATTTTTCAGGAATCACACCGGCAATCAGCGATACACTGGCTAAGGTCTGCTTAACAGCCTGCAAAAAAGCAAAAGAAAAGGGAATGACTGTCAGCTGTGACTTAAATTACAGAAGCAAGCTCTGGAGCGGTGAAAAGGCAAACAAGGTTATGACAGAAATCTGCCAGTATGTAGATATCTGTATTGCCAATGAAGACGATGCGATTGGTATTTTCCAGCTTGAGCCGGTCGGAGAAGGCACAGAAAAGAACGAGTACATTGCAAAAGAACTCATGAAGCGTTTTCCGTTTAAAATGGTGGCAGCAGTTTGGCGTACAGAAACTTCTATCACAACCTTTAAGTTACAGTCTATGATTTATACAGACGGAAAGGCTTACTACAGCAAAGAATATTTCATGCACATCTTAGATTATATCGGTGCGGGCGATGCGTTCTGCGCAGGTCTGATTTATGCCTGCTTACAGAAGTACGATGCTCAGAAAATGGTTGAATTTGCAAATGCAGCCAGCTGCTTAAAGCATACCGTAAGCGGTGATTTTAACCTTGTTACGGCAGATGAAGTCAGCCAGCTCGCATTTTCTGAAAGCGGAAACGAAGTACAAAGATAAAAAAATTTTATAAACTGACATCAACGCTTGAAGCGTCAGCGGGTGCGCAGCCGGTATCAGCCGTAACCGCAACATCAATGACGATTCCGGGTGCCGTCGTATCAGAGGAGAATGAGGAATTAGATTCGTTATTCTCCTCTGTTTGTTTTTTATACGGTGTTATGGCATTTGCGGCATCGGCGCGTTCCTCGGCTTTGCGGGCGCGTTTTTTCTTTTTAAGCTGTTTGGACGTCAAAGCGGCTTTTTTCTTTGCACCGCAGGATTCTTCAATCTGTTTTTTCTGACGGAGCTGCTGTTCCTTTTTTAAACGGCTGATTTTTAAAGTCCCTTTATTTTCAATCGCATCGGCAATTTTTTGGGCTTCGGCAATGGCTGTTTTTCCTGCATCTGAATTTTTCATGGCGTTGGCATCGGCGCGTGCGGCACGGATAATGCCGGCAACCTGTGCCGGGGATTTGGCATTTGCCATGCGGATCAGATACCCCTGTGCGGTCATGTTCTTTTTAACGACAATTTTACCGGACTGCGTAGTTTTCTTTTTCGTTCTTGACTGTGATTTCGTTTGTGTTGTTGTAAGGCTGCCAAAGCTGCTGCCCAGTGAATTTATAAAAGCAGATGACATTTGCAGGTCCTCCTTATCTTTGATATTATAACGGTATAAGTTTGTGTTGGTTATTCACCCACCTATGAGCAAGCTCATGTGGGTGAATAACCCTTTGACCCTGATATCATATATATATATTATGTGTATCGGCAAAAAATAAAAAAGATTGAGAAAATAAGAAAGTGGATAAAAAATATGCAGAAAAATGTGCGGGAAATCGCAGTCCTCATGCAGGATAAAGAAAAAGAATATAAGATATGTGAAAAACTGCGCAGACAGCCGGAGCTAAGTGACTTAAAAATTCTCTGCCGGGAGCAGTTACAATCCTTTGAGCCGGTTGAACCGTTTAAGCAGTTTGAGGCTGAGCCGGTTGAAATGTTTAATAAGCAGTTGGAACCGTTGGCGGGGTGGGTGCTTTTAACAGACTTACAGGATACGGAACTGCCCGAAGTTGTAAAAAATATTCCGTCAATCGGTTACGGCTTTGATTACAGGGGCAGTGCAAAATATGTCGTGGAAAATATAGATTCAATCGACAAAATGTACTTGGAAACCGTTTATTGCAGACATTACAGACTTCCCCTTGAGATTGCAGAAACTGACAGGCTGATTTTACGTGAAATGCAGCTTACGGATTTAGACAGTCTGTACGAAGTCTATGATACACTGCGGGACTGTCCGTATATTGAACCGTTGTATGAAAGGACTGAGGAAGAAGAATTTACAAGGCAGTACATCAAAAATATGTACGGCTTTTTCGAGCATGGTTTGTGGCTGGTGCTCCGTAAGGAAGATAATAAAGTCATCGGACGGGCGGGGATTGAAAACCGCGAAATTGACGGAGAATTACAAAAAGAGCTGGGGTATCTTATCGGAAAGCCGTGGCAGGGCATGGGGTATGCCGCGGAAGCGTGTTTTGCAATTCTTGATTATGTAAAGGAGCGCGAGCTTTGCAGTTATTTATTTTTATGCTGTCATCAAAAAAATATTCCGTCAATCAGCCTCGCACAAAAAATGGGATTTACAGTTTATGCGGAGGATATTGACGGAATGAATCTGTATGTTTGCAGTATCAATTAACGGAATGAATCGGTACTGCTGCAGTATCAACTTATAAGTCGAATGCGTAGCGGATAAAGGCGACAGCATTTTCTAAGTTCGGCGCGGTTACAACGATGCCGTAGCACGGATTATCCATGGTAAAGTCCGTTTCGGTCTTGATCTTGGTATCGGTTAAATCCAGTGCAATCGGAATTTTTGTACCGTCTTCTTTGGTATAGTAAATGATTTTACCGGCTAAGGTTTCCAGTTCTTTATCGGTTAAAACTTCTCTTAAATCCGTTAAAAACGGCTCTTTATCCGTAGAGAAGTAATCGATATAATCAGGACTTGCGATATAACCGTCAATCGAGCCGGTGGATGCCAGTGTGTAGATTTTCTGCTGGCTGGCGCTGACATCCTGATCTAAAAGCTTTGGAATCAGGGAATAGTTGTAATCACATTCCACACGTTCCTTTTTGCCGTCAATGCCAAGATATCCGGTAAAACCGGTCGTAATGGCATCGGTTCCGGTATCGTAGCCGGTCATTTTGCCGTCAATGATAACCATGCTGAAAGCGGTTGTATAATTGTTACGCTGAAAAGAGATGACAAAGCTTACAACAGCGATGATTACAAGTACTGCCGCAAGCATAAAATATTTGTAATATTCCCAGATATAGTGAACTTTTTCGGAGAAAGTCAAATCTTTAAACGGAGTCATCTGTTCCTTTACAGGTTTCTTTTTGAAAAATGGCTTCATAGTACTCCTTTCTGCAAATGTTTACAGTTCCATTTTGAAAGACATTAGTCAGTGTAACATAAATTTGTATAAAAGGCACTTGCTTTTAGAAATATTTAATGAAAAAGTAAGAAAAATGCTTTGCTTTTTCGACAGTATCCATATATAATCATACATGTTATCAATACAGAGAGTGAAAGGTAGAAGAATGGGCGTATTTGACATAAACGGTAAATTTTTTAAGACACTCACCAAAGCCGGTGATTTTATTATTCTGACCCTGCTGGCGATGGTGTGCAGTATTCCGGTTATTACAATCGGTGCATCGCTGACGGCGGTGTTTTATGCGGCATTGAAAATGGCAAGGGATGAAGAAGGCTATGTCTGGAAGGAATTTTTTAAATCCTTTAAGCAGAATTTAAAGCAGAGTATTTTGATTGAACTGATTTTAGCAGCGTTTGCGGCAATCCTTCTGGTAGACATTAATGTCTGTGCAAAATGGGCAGCAGACGGCGGCGGTACGCTGGTACAGCTGCTGATGTTTGCGGCAATCGGTATTTTAATTGTGCTGGCAGCGGTTGTGCTGTATGTATTTCCGGTGCTTGCAAAGTTTGACAATACCGTATTTGCAACGATAAAGAATGCACTGGTGCTTTGCATGCACCATCTGCCACAGACCATCAGCATGATGATTGCTACATATGGGCTGATTTATTTTACAACGCAGTATGTCGGTATTATGTTTATATCGATTCCGTTGATTTTTTATATTGATTCATTTATTTTTTCAAGAATTTTGCAGCAGTATGTGAAAAAAGATGAAGCGGATACAGATGAGCTGTAAATATAAAATGCAGTGAAAATGAAAGCAGTAAAAGACCAAAATAAAAAGTCCCGCAGGATTGGGTAGTATCCTGCGGGACTTTTTTTGGAATAAAATATTCCGTCTATATCTGTACGGTTATGGGATACAGATAACGAAAATAATATACAAAAAGGGGATAATTACTCTGTCGAAACAGTCTGTAATTATCCCCGTTGATAATCGTAAAATATATTCTGTAAAAAAAATGTACTATAATGCATCAACACCGCGCTCGCCGGTACGGATACGAACCGCATCGCAGACATCGTAGACAAAGATTTTACCATCGCCGTAAAGACCGGTATTAATTTCTTCAATAACTAAATCAATAATCTTTTCTGCGGTATCATCATCGACAATCGTTTCAACCTTAACCTTCGGAAGCAGGTTACCGCCAAAATCAACACCGTTGTAAGCCTGTTTATGCCCTTTCTGGCTTCCGTATCCCATGATATTGGTAATCATCAGACCGTGTGCATTACAGCTGTTTAAAATTGTCTTTAAATCGTCAAGACGCTCAGGTCTTATAATAATTTCAAGCTTTTTCATTTCTAATCTCCATCTCTATGTGCTTATTTTATCTACAACAGCTGTATCTGTCAATGTGGTACAGACAGAAACGAAGAATGTAAATACAGCAATTGCCTGCACTTATTTTTTTGAAGCTTTTTCTGCGGAAATGTCCATATGCTTTGTAGGAAGACCTTCCATATAAAGCTGCTTACAGGCAGTCAGCATGGTTGAACAGTAGTAAATGGCACAAATGCCGGAACCTGCACCGACAAGAATCGAGGCAAGGGAAATATTGGACATAAATGCGATATAATGAATAAATACCAATGCACCCAGCAACAGCCATACGATTCTGAAAGAACGTGTTGTGGCAGATTTTTCCTGAAATTTTGCTTCTAATATGATGGCTTCCGTAAAATAATAAGTAAAGTAAATTGTAAAAATAGTAGAAAGACCGGCAGCCATTGTGCGCATCTGAGAAGCGCTGTCACCCCAGTCCTTAAAAAGCAGTGCCTGACCGATAACGGCGGCAGCCGTTCCTAAAATAGCGGCAAGTCTTGCTTTTTTAAATAACACATTACGTGGGGCAAGCGGTAAAATACCAATGACAATCAGGATAAAGCCGATGACGTCAGAAAAGACATCAATTGTGGCATTGCCGACCCGGACATAGAACTGTAACACAAGCAGTAAAATGCCAATTAAAATCAGTGAAATATTTTTTTTATTCATACGTTTTTTAAGAGCTCCTTTCAATATGCTAATAATCTATTTTACTGGAAACAAAATGCAGGGTCAATGTATTTGACGGATTTTAGAGAAATTTTATGGCGCGTTGGTTGTGAAGTACCGGTCGATATGCTAAAATAGGGCAAAATATGGATATTAAATGCGTAAGACGCTTAATAATGATAGAACGGAGAAGCTTTAAGGTTATGCTTGAATGGTCAACACCTTCCATTTCCGATGGTGACTGGATTCGGAAAATAATTGCGGAATCAGGAAATATGGGCAGTGATGTTTCATTTGTCAATATGTATCTGCTTCGTGAAAAATATGACATACAGATTTGCAGTTACAGAGGCTTTTTACTGCGGCACTACAACGGCTATTACGGAAGAAAGGGATATACCTTTCCGATAGGCACAGGCAACCCGGAAAAAGCACTGCAAGCATTAAAAGAGGATGCAGAAAAACGCAGGGAGCCGCTGTGCTTCTGTCTGCTCACGGAAGAACAAAAGCAGATGTTAGAGGAGGTTTTCCCGGATACATTTGTATTTGAGAGCAATCCGGGGGACAGCGACTACATTTATTCGCAGGAAGAACTGGCAAATCTGGCAGGAAAGGCATTTCATAAGAAGAAAAATCATTTTTCAAAGTTTGTAAGGACGTATCCGGAATACCGCTTTGAGCAGATAGGCGCGGCAAACTGGCAGGATGCGGTGCTTGTGGAAGATATGTGGTATTATGAACATTTGCAGGAAGAAGACGAGTCGCAGAAAAAAGAATATGCGGCGGTCAAAGAAGCGCTGGAGCATTTTGAACAGTTAGAGCTTTCAGGCGGGCTTTTATACGTCAATGATACACCGGCGGCGATGACGGTTGCTTCTTATATTAATGAAGATACGTGTGATATTCATTTTGAAAAGGCGGTCGGTGAATGTGTGACAAATGGTGCATATGCGGCGATTAACAGGCTGTTTGCACAGACGTTAAACTGCACATGGCTGAATCGCGAAGAAGATATCGGAATTGAGGGGCTTCGTAAGGCAAAAATGTCCTACCATCCTAAAATGCTGGTTAAGAAATATAATGCACATTTAAAATGACAGGACATTGTAGAATAAATCTGCGGGTCTGATTGGAAAGAAGGAGAGAAAATGCTTTCAAAAGTTTTGAAAAAAGAAACGTGTGCCGAGTGCCGTTTCTGCTGTTCGTTCAGAAGATGCAGTCTTTGGGAAACACCACTGTTTCCGAAAGAGGTTATGGATTCACTGGAAAAGAAGGGCAGTCCGGTTGTGTTTAAAAAGCAGACGGTTTCGGGAAAAGAATACGGTCAGATGGATTTAACAGGGAAATATCGTACGCAGGATTCCGAGGAGGAAGCCGCCTGTGAATTTCTGGATGCGCACAAGGGCTGTACGTTAAATAATGAAGAAAAGCCGTTTGACTGTAAAATATGGCCGCTCCGGATTATGAAGGAAAATGAAAAGTATGTCATTGCACTGACACCGACCTGTCCGGCAATTAATCAGGTGCCGCTGGAACAGATGAAGGCGTTGGTTGAAGACGGACTTGGAAAAACCATTTATGAATATGCGAAGGAGCATCCGTACATTGTAAAGGAATACCGGGAAGGGTTTCCGGTTTTGATGACATTTTAAAAAATAACAAAGAAATAAATGCCGGGAAACCGCATGAATACTGGAATTGCAAAAAAATAACAAAAAATTTTAAAAAAAATGAAAAAAGTGCTTGCATTTTGTTTTTTGTTATTATATAATACATCTTGTCGTTACGACATACGGCAAACGACATTGGGCTTTCGCCAAATGGTAAGGCACTGGATTCTGATTCCAGCATTGTGGGGGTTCGAGTCCCTCAAGCCCAGTCCTTTATCCCTCGCATGATTGCGAGGGATTTTTTGCATTATAGAACTATTTGTTTCGGAGCAAAACAAATAGCTATGATGGCAGATGAGAAATTGCCTTCGCGAATTTCTCATCGCCGCTTTGTAACAAGCTGCTCAGAATGGAGATTGGTGTGAAAATCCTTAAATCTAAGATTTTCACACAACAGTTTTGTGCCGCAGGCGTCACAAAACTGTCCTTATCGCAGAACTGAATAAATTCAGTTCGCGATTCCTCCGGCATTAAAATGCCTGCGGAATGGAGATTGGTATGATTGAATTAGGAAAAACACAATGTTTGAATGTTGTAAAAATCGTAGATTTTGGTATTTACCTTGGTACAGAAGAAGATAAAGTTTTACTGCCAAAGAAGCAGGTTCCGCAGGATATTGAAGTGGGCGATGCACTGACGGTTTTTGTTTACCGTGATTCCAGTGACCGTCTGATTGCGACGACGAAGACACCGAAGCTGGAACTGGGACAGATTGCAAAGTTAAAGGTTTCGGAAGTCGGTAAAATCGGTGCATTTTTAGACTGGGGACTGGAAAAGGATTTGTTCCTTCCATTTAAAGAGCAGACAACGCATGTGGAAAAAGGTGATACCTGTCTGACGGCACTTTATGTTGATAAGAGTAACCGTCTGGCAGCAACCATGCGCGTATATGATTATTTAAGCTGTGACAGTCCATATGTAAAAGACAGCGCCGTACAGGGAACAGTCATTGAAATTAACCCGGATTACGGTGTGTACGTAGCGGTAGATGACCGTTACTTTGGCATGATTCCGAAAAATGAAGTATTCGGAAAGATTCAGATAGGCGATACAATTCACGGCAGAGTATCGAAAGTGCGCGATGACCATAAACTGTCAATCAGTCTGAAACAAAAAGCCTATATACAAATGGATGAAGATTCCAGTATAATATATCATGCAATTGAAAAAAGAGGCGGAAGTCTTCCTTTTACAGATAAAGCAGCGCCTGAGATTATCAAAGCCGAATTTGATATGAGTAAGAATGCGTTTAAACGTGCGGTCGGGCGTCTGTTAAAAGAAGGAAAAATTGAGATTGCAGAAAGCTGTATCAAGCTGAAAAAGTAAAAAGGAGAAAAAGTAGTGTGAAAAATAACGCTGATGCGCTTATTTTTCACACAGCTATTTGTTTCGGAGCGAAAACAAATAGCCATGATTGCAGATGAGAAATCGCCTGCGCGAATTTCTCATCGCATCTTCGCGACAAGTCGCTCAGAAAAGGAGATTATTATGCAGAAAGTTATCAGTACAAAGAGAGCACCGGGGGCAATTGGACCTTACTCACAGGCAATTGAAATTAATAATATGGTATTTACATCAGGTGTCATTCCTGTAAATCCTGCAACCGGTGAAATTGCAGAGGGTGTGGAAGCACAGGCAGAGCAGGCATTTGAAAATCTTTGCCATCTGGTAGAAGATTCAGGCTCTAAGGTAGAAAATATTGTAAAGACAACCGTATTTATCAAGGAAATGAACGATTTTGGCAAAATCAACGAAATTTATAAGAAATATTTCAAAGAACCGTTCCCGGCACGTTCCTGTGTAGAAGTTGCAAGACTGCCAAAGGACGTTTTACTTGAAGTTGAAGCGATTGCATGGAAGTAATCTATGTGTAAACGAATTAACAGATTTATTCCGGTTCTTTTTATAAGCTACATTCTACTGTCCATTCTTGCAGGGGCGGTCATTGGAGTGATGGACATTAATATGCCGCTTTGGGGTAGTTATCTGCTCAGTCAGGCAATTGTACTGCTTCCGGCATTGATTTATGTGGCAATACATAAGATTAATATTATTGCGTGTATGCCGTACCGCAGACTGCGGATATCGGACGGGCTGTTAAGCCTGTTGTTTGGCTATGCACTTGTTCCGACGATGCTGTTTGTCAGCAATTTAACAAGTCTGTTTTCAACAAACTACGTGCAGGATTCCGTGCAGGAGCTGATTGCATATCCATTTGTTGTGCAGCTTCTGATTATTGCAGTACTGCCTGCGTGTGTGGAAGAATTTGTTTTCCGTGGACTGATTTATCATTCTTACAGAAAAAACGGCATCTTAGGGGCGGCAGTTCTTAGCGGACTGGTCTTCGGACTGATGCATTTGAATATCAATCAGTTAAGCTATGCATTGTTAATGGGGATTGTATTTGCACTGCTTGTTGAAGCGACAGGCTCTATGTATTCATCGATGCTGGCGCATTTTGCAGCAAATTCATATTCAATCATTATGATGCAGCTGGTGTCAATGACATCAGGCGGCAGTGAACTGCTTGAACAGAGTGCGCAAGCAGCGGAAAGTTCAATGAACAGTGTGCCGGTGATTATTGCACAGGTTGTGATGCTTGGGCTTGTGGCGGCAGGTTTTTTAGGAATTGCCTATCTACTGTTTAAAAAGATTGCAGTCAGAAACGGACGATGGGAGTATCTGAAAGAACAGCTGCATAAGGGCTTTAAACCGCAAAACGGCGAGCGTTTTATAACACCTCCGCTGATTGCAACAGTTGCGGCGGCAGTGGTATACATGCTGTATACGGAATTTATGTAAAGGCTGCTGAGGCAGTAAGTTTTTAAATACATTTCACTGATTGCTGCTGAAGCGGAATTCTTTTAATAAATGTTTTTGATAAAAATATTTTAGAGGACAGTATTGTGCCGGAAATGGCATAATATTGTCCTTTTCTGCGAAAAAGTAAATGGAAAACAAAGTGAATGGAATCAATGAAGTCGCGGATTTCTGCACATGAAAATGTTTTGGAATGAGGATATGAAAAATGAATGGAGTGAAAACCTTTGTAACATTTGTAAAAAAAGAAACGGCTTTCTGCATTGCGGGTCTGCTGGCTGTGGTGAGTATGTTTTTTACGCCCCCGTCAGCAGACTATTTTTATTATATTGATTACCGCGTGCTGTCACTGCTTTTCTGTTTTATGGCAGTAGTTGCGGGCTTTCGCAGTGTGGGACTATTTGAATGGCTTATCAAAAAAATGCTGTGCTATGTAAAGAATGCAAGACAACTGGAGCTGGTACTGGTACTCAGCTGCTTTTTTGCGAGTATGTGGATTACAAATGATGTCGCCCTGCTGACCTTTGTACCGTTTGCAGTGGCAGTGTTGCAGGCGACAGGCTTGTCCGAAAATCTGATATTTGTCATTGTTATGCAGACGATTGCGGCGAATCTCGGCAGTATGTGTACGCCAATCGGGAATCCACAGAATCTCTATCTGTATTCGCTGTCGGGCAGTCCGGTTACAGCGTTTTTAAAGCTGATGTTTCCGGTGACGGCGGTGTCACTTGGATTACTGCTGGTGACGTCGCTTTGTATTCCTAAAAGGGAAATTAAGGTGCAGGCGGAGAGAGCTATTTTGGAACAGGGAGCGGCAGACAGAAAAGCGGCAGGCAGGGTTATATCAGACAGAAAGGCAGCAGACAGAGGGCTGTCAGACAGAAAGATGTCAGGGGCGGAAGTATCGGATAAAGAGGAAATGGTCCGGGAAAATGCAAAAGATGAGAAAGTACGGCTGTGTGGATATTTGACATTGTTTTTCCTGTGTATTCTGACAGTGCTTCATGTACTGGATTACAGAATGTTACTGGCTCTTGTTATCGGTGTCCTTTTTGTATTGGACAGACAGTTGTTCACAAAGCCGGATTATATGCTGTTGATAACATTTGTGGCATTTTTTATTCTTGTGGGTAACATTAAAAATATGGACGGCTTCAGTGCTTTTTTAAGGACACATGTGGGCGGACACGAACTGGCAGCATCAATTTTTGCAAGCCAGATAATCAGTAATGTACCGGCGGCGGTGCTGCTGTCGGGCTTTACGGAAAATATCAATGCGCTGATTCTCGGCACGAATATCGGCGGACTGGGAACACTGATTGCATCAATGGCAAGTCTGATTTCTTATAAGCAGTATGCGCTTACACCACAAAGTGAAAAAGGAAAGTATATGCTGGTATTTACCGGCTGGAACGTTGTATTTCTTGTAATTTTGTGGATTGTGGCGGCTGTATTTTATTAAAGAGAAAAAATGAAAATTGGAAGCGCAAAACACAAACCGGAATCCGCAGGAAAAGCAGGAATGCCGGGACAGAGCGAGAGTGGGGGATACATAGAGAAAATACATAAGTTAAAAAGAATATATAAGTTTCTGAACCTTACATCAAAGTAAGGTTTAGAAACTAAATAAAAAAGGAGTTGTATATGAATTACTTCATAACAACTCCCTTTTTATAAGAAAATGAGAAAGGAAAAAATAATAAGAAAAACTAAACGTAGTAATCTATATTCTGTCCAAGATAAGGAGTAACGGAAGATTCCATAATCTTTACCATTCCATCGCCCATATCTTCAACGGTATCTAACGATTTACTAAGCATCGCAACACTGACATCGTTCAAAATGTTCTGTGTGCTCATTGCTGTTGATAAAGAAGCTATATCCATATTGCACCTCTTTCAAATATCTTATCAACTGTTTGTATCTTATGTATGTATTATAATACAAGGATTTGGAAAATGCAACACTTTTTTACAAAAAAATGAAGAAAAAAGAGAAAAAATGTCACATTTTATACAAATATGGTCCAGCAAATGTGCTGTCCCTCAACGTGTTACTTAACTTCGGTCCAGCACATTTGCTGGACTGTGGCGATGCCGAACGAACTATTTTCGCCGGAGTAGGGTGGCAGCCCGGAGGGATTTTATCATAGTGTTACTTAACTTCGATCCAGCACCTTTGTTGGATGGTGGAGGAAAACTTCGCTGAACGAACTATTTTCGCTGGTTAGTATAGTCCGCACATTTTCCGGGCATACTGTGGGAAAAGTAAGGAAAGCGGAGTGTGGGATGAAGCGGTATTTGTATTTGGCGGCAGGGACATTTTTGATGGCGGCAGCATATAAGAGCATTTATCAGTCGGTGGGTATGGTGACCGGCGGATTTTCGGGAATCGGAGTCATTGTAAACCGTGTAACAGGTGGCGTATGGGCGGGCGGCGTGCCACTGTGGATTACCAATGTTACATTAAATGTGCCATTGTTTATTGCTGCATTTTATATAGAAGGAAAAGAATTTATAAAAAACACTGTTACCGGGGCGGTACTGCTTACACTGTACCTGGCGGTGCTTCCGGCAGTTCCCGTAGATGCAGCGGATTATCTGCTGGCGGCAGTGTATGGCGGGGCAGCCTGCGGAGCCGGTATCGGACTGGTGTTAAAATCCGGATTTACAACCGGCGGAACGGATATGCTGGGGGTATTGCTGCACCGGTTTTTCCGCCAGTATGCACTGGCAAGTATTATTCAGGTGCTGGACATGGCGGTTATTATTGCTGGTGTGCTGGTATTCGGAATGAGTGTCAGTCTGTATGCCATTATTGCCGTTTATGTCACGGCGCTGGTGACAGATACGGTGCTGGAAGGCACGAAGCAGGCAAGGGCAGTGTGGATTATTTCCGATAAAAATGAGCAGATTGCACCGGTGATTATGGAAAAAATGCACCGTGGCATTACACGGTTTCCTGCAAGCGGGGTCTATACGCAGCAGGAAAAAAGTGTGCTGCTGTGCGTGGTTTCAATCAAACAGATACCGTATCTGAAAGAAATCGTAATGGAAATAGACGAAAACAGCTTTTTAATCGTTGGTGATGTTCGTGAAGTAATGGGGAATGGTTTTGTACAAAAGTTACAGTAAATCAGTGTCTATAGTAAATTTGACGAAAATATCCGCAGATATTTGTTGAAATACAATATGGTAATTATCGGCTGATTATTGTATTATTTATAACAACAACAGACGCGGGCAAGATGCGAAAGCGAAAGGCGTCATTTATTTAGGAGGATATTTTAAAATGGCAAGTTTATCACTTAAAAATGTTTGTAAAGTATATCCGAACGGTTTTGTTGCCGTAAAGGATTTTAATCTTGAAATCGCTGATAAGGAATTCATCATCTTCGTAGGACCTTCAGGTTGTGGTAAGTCTACAACTCTTCGTATGATCGCTGGTCTTGAAGAAATCAGTTCAGGTGAATTATGGATTGGTGATAAGTTAGTAAATGATGTAGAACCTAAGGATAGAGATATCGCGATGGTATTCCAGAACTATGCTCTTTATCCACATATGACAGTATATGATAACATGGCATTCGGTCTGAAGTTAAGAAAAGTACCAAAGGCTGATATCGATAAGGCTGTTCATGAAGCTGCTAAGATTCTTGATATTGAACATTTACTTGATCGTAAGCCAAAGGCTCTTTCAGGTGGTCAGAGACAGCGTGTTGCCATGGGTCGTGCAATCGTTCGTAGCCCTAAGGTATTCCTTATGGATGAACCTCTTTCAAACCTTGATGCAAAGTTAAGAGTTCAGATGCGTGTCGAAATCTCTAAGCTTCATCAGAGACTTGAAACAACAATCATCTATGTAACACATGACCAGACAGAAGCTATGACACTTGGTACAAGAATCGTTGTATTAAAGGATGGTATCATCCAGCAGGTAGATACACCAAGCAACCTTTACAACACACCAAACAACCTTTTCGTTGCTGGTTTCATCGGATCACCTCAGATGAACTTAATTGATGCTGAAGTTGTTCAGAGCGGTTCACAGGTAACATTAAAGATGAGCGATACAGTATCTATTACACTTCCGGCTGAAAAGAGTGAAAAGCTTAAGAGCTATGTTGGTAAGACTGTAGTAGTTGGTATCCGTCCAGAAGATATCAAGGATGATGAAGAGTTTGTTGCAGCTCATGCTGATCATACATTTGAAGCTCAGGTTAAGGTATATGAACTTCTCGGTGCAGAAGTTAACCTTCACTATGATATTGCACAGACAACATGTACAGCAAAGGTTAATCCTCGTACAACAGCTCGTCCTGGTGATACAGTTAAGTTTGCGATGGATATTGCAAGACTTCATGTATTCGATAAGGAAACAGAACAGGTTATCACTCACTAATTTGAATAAGTTACGTGATATGAAATCTGTAGAAATGGTTCCAAGAATCGTAATGTAAATCTAAAATTCATGAAATTTTTGAGGAAATGTATAGAAATTGTGCATTTCCTCTTTTTTTTTTTGGCAAATTGCATTACAATAGTAAAAGAACTAGCTAAAATCAAAGGAAAGGAAGTTTGGGATGATATCGAATCAGATTTTACAAACGACAGTTGATGGATTGAAGGCTATATCAAGAGTTGATTTCTGTGTAATAGATGCTGATGGTAAAGTGGCAGCGAAAACATTTGAGGATGCGCAAAACTGCATTGCAGATGCGATTGCATTTATGGACTCTCCGGCAGAAAGCCAGGTAGTGAATGGATATCAGTTTTTCAAGGTATTAGATGACCAGAATTTAGAATATATTCTTTTAGCAAAAGGAACAAGCGACGATGTGTATATGCTCGGAAAGCTTGCAGCATTTCAGATTCAGAATCTGTTTGTGGCATATAAGGAGCGGTTTGACAAAGATAATTTCATTAAGAATTTATTGCTGGATAACCTGCTGAGGGTAGATATGTATACAAGAGCTGAAAAGCTTCATATTGAAACAGATGTGAAACGTGTCGTATATATTATTGAAACAAAACATGAAAAGGATACGAGTGCGCTGGAAACAGTGCGTACATTGTTTGCGGGAAAAGTGCGTGACTTTATCACAGCGGTCGATGAGAAAAATATCATTCTCGTAAAGGAAGTCAAAGGTACGGAAACTTACGATGAGCTGGATAAGACCGCAGAGGTTATTATTGATATGCTTAATACGGAAGCGATGAGTGCTGCACATATTGCATACGGTACGATAGTCAATGATATCCGTGAAGTTTCGCGTTCTTATAAGGAAGCGAAGATGGCACTGGATGTCGGAAAGATTTTCTACAGCGACAAGAATGTGGTGGCATACAACCGCCTTGGAATCGGACGCCTGATTTATCAGCTGCCGATGCCGCTGTGCCAGATGTTTATTAAGGAAATTTTTGATGGCAAATCGCCGGATGAATTTGACGAAGAAACACTGTCAACCATCAATAAGTTTTTTGAAAACAGCCTGAATGTTTCAGAAACGTCCAGACAGCTTTATATCCACCGGAATACACTGGTGTATCGTCTGGATAAGCTGCAAAAGAGTACAGGACTGGATTTGCGTATATTTGATGATGCGATTACATTTAAAATTGCGCTGATGGTTGTAAAATATATGAAGTATATGGAAAGTATTGATACATTTTAATGGAGGAGATTACGGATGATAATCTTAGAGGATGTTACAAAGACGTATTCTTCTGGTGTCCCGGCGTTGAACGGGATTAATCTGCATGTCCAGAAGGGTGAGTTTGTATTTATAGTAGGTAAGAGTGGTTCTGGTAAGTCTACACTCATTAAGCTGTTGTTAAAGGAATTAGACCCGACAACAGGAAAGATTTATGTTAATAAAAAATATCTGAATAAAATTACAAGAAAGAAGCTGCCTTATTTAAGAAGGGATATCGGTGTTGTTTTTCAGGATTTCCGTCTGTTACCGGACAGAAATGTATTTGAAAATATTGCATTTGCACAGCAGGTCATTGAAGCACCGACAAGACAGGTTAAAAGCCGTGTATTGTCTATGTTGTCAATGGTTGGTCTGCTGGACAAGTATAAGGCATATCCGAATGAATTATCCGGTGGTGAACAGCAGAGAGTTGCGATTGCCAGAGCGTTAGTGAATCGTCCGGCAATTTTACTGTGCGATGAACCGACCGGTAATCTGGATCCTGCCAATTCGGCCGAAATCATGAAGATTTTAAATCAGGCAAATAAGCAGGGAACAACGGTGCTTGTGGTAACACACAATATGGAAATTGTACAGCAGATGAAAAAGAGAACAATTACCATGAGTGAAGGTAAAATAATCAGCGATTTGGAAAAAGGTGGATATTTCTATGAAGATTAGGTCAATATTTTATCATTTGAAACAGGGTTTCAAAAATATTTATAGAAACAGGCTGTTTTCCCTGGCTTCAATTGCCACCATTACAGCGTGTGTATTTTTGTTTGGCGTTTTTTATTCTATTATGATGAATTTTGAGTATATGGTAAAGAAAGCTGAAAATGAAGTCTGTGTTACGGTGTTCTTTGATGAAGGACTTTCGGATACAGAGATTAAGAAGCTGGGTGATACAATCAGCAACCGTGTAGAGGTTTCAAGCGTTCATTATACATCGGCTGAAGAAGCATGGAATAACTTTAAGTCAGAATATTTTGCAGCGTATCCGGATCTTGCGGAAGGCTTTAAGGATAATCCGCTGATTAATTCGGCATCCTATGAAGTTTATTTAAGTGATGCGGGAATGCAGGGAACGCTGGTTACATATCTTGAAAATCTGGACGGCGTGCGTCAGGTCAACCGTTCCGAAGCAACAGCGAGCGGTCTGTCAAGTGCGGCAAAGCTGGTTGGATATGTGGCAATTGCAGTGATTATAATTCTGCTCGCAGTTTCCATCTTCCTGATTACCAATACGATTGTCATTGGTATTACAGTCCGTAAAGAGGAAATTTCGATTATGAAATTTATCGGAGCAACGGATGCGTTTGTTAATGCACCGTTCTTCGTAGAGGGTATTGCAATTGGTATCATCGGTGCGATTATTCCGATTGTGATTTTCCGTTATATGTATCAGAATGTTATTGCATATGTTTTGAATAAATTCTCGATTTTGAATAACATTCTGGCATTTCTCCCGGTATCAGAAGTATTCCGGATTCTTACACCGGTTGCAATCGCGCTGGGTATTGGAATTGGTGCACTGGGCAGTTTCTTTGCTGTACGGAAGCACGCAAACGTTTAATGAACAACAAGGTGCTGTCGCAGGAAAGCCACGAGATGACTCTTGCGTGGCACCTTTCGTTTTTGGGGCGAAACATATACCCGGATGGGCATAGTCGCTTAAGAATGGAGGAAAGTATGGCACATAGGCGAATAAAAAGAGGGATTTCCGTAGTTCTTATTCTGTTTATGCTGGTCATTTATGTCAATGCGCCGTTTGGAAATGGAATCCGCGCATTTGGGGATACAGTAACAGATTTGAATCAGGCAAAAGATAAGCAGGACCAGTTAAGCAGTCAGTATGAAGATACGAAAAAACAGCTGGAACAGCTCCAACAGGAATCTGCGGATACGAAAAGTTATATCGAACAGCTGGACGGAAAAATGTCAACGCTGGATAGCAGTCTGCAGTCACTGAATACGCAGATTGAGGATATGCAGAATCAGATAGAAGAAGCCAGGGTCAATCTGGAACAGGCTGAAATTGATGCAGATGTGCAGTATGATTCGATGAAATTAAGAATCCAGTTTATGTATGAGAGAAATGAAGATACATATCTGGACATTTTGCTGTCTTCATCGAGTCTTGCGGATTTGTTAAATAAAGCGGATTATATTACAAAAATTTCAGAGTATGACAGACAGAAGCTTCAGGAGTATGAAGAAACGATTCAGTATATTGAGCAGACAAAACAGAATTTGGAAAGCGATTATGCGGAACTGGATACGATGAAGATTTCACTTGAAGATCAGAAGTCAGCGCTGGCTCTGGTACAGCAGGCAAAGGAACAGGAACTTGCGGCGCTGTCAACACAGACGACACAGACAGCATCGACAAAGGCACAGCTTGAAAAAGAGATGCAGGAGCAGGAGAATGAAATCTTAAATCTTGTAGCGAAGAAGCAGCAGGAAGATGCGGCAGCAAAAAAAGCCGAGAAAGAAAAGAAGAATCAAAACAGCAGCTCGGGACAGAATAGCAATAGTAACAGTAATAGCAGCAGTAACGGCGGAAATAGTTCAACACCGTCAAGCAGTGGATTTATCTGGCCAACGGTTTCAAAGCGTATTACATCGCCGTTTGGTGATACGGAGGATCGAAGTTCGCCGCATAAGGGACTGGATATCGGTGCAGTCAGTGTTGGTGTTGCCGGTGATCCGATTTATGCTTCAGCATCAGGAACTGTTATTATTGCAAAATATAGTGCAACTGCGGGCAATTATATTACGATTGACCATGGAAACGGATTCAGTACGGTTTATATGCATTGTTCGGCTTTGAAGGTTTCGGTCGGTGATACCGTAACGCAGGGACAGACCATTGGATTGATGGGAACAACAGGAAATTCAAATGGTGTCCATCTGCATTTTGCAATGATTAAGAATGGAACGTATGTGAATCCACAGTCGTATTTGTAAAGAAAATTACTTATAAAGAACGGCATAGGTGAAGATATATAGCTGCAGAACAGCATATTTATAAGGAAGGAAGCCGTAAAAACAGCAGGAAGGATTTAGACAGCGCATGAATGAGTTAGAAGAAAATCAGCAGACGGTGAAAAAGAGCGGATTTGGCAGAGGTCTGATATTCGGTGTGATAGCCGGTTTGTCAATTGCCATACTGGCAGGTGTTGTTCTTTTAAACGTTTTTTATCACAAAGGATTTGTCCATATAGGCGTAAATGGTGAAATTTATGTGCAGGATACAGCAACGACAGAAGATGAAGGCATTGGCAGCGAGGTAGAAGCAAAGCTGAATGCAATGGATTCTTTAATGGATTTGTTCTACATGGAAGATGTGGATACGGACACGGCAAAAGAGATGATTTACAAGGCGTATCTGGCATCTTACGGTGATAAATATACGGTTTATTATACACCGGATGAATGTAAGAATCTGTTAGAATCCACAACCGGAAAGTTTTATGGTATCGGCGCGGTCTGCCAGAAAAGTGATGACGGTGCAGTGCTGGTGATTGACGCGTATGAAGACGCACCGGCTTATGCGGCGGGACTTCGCAATGGCGATAAAATTACAACGGTGGACGGAACTGATATTACGGACATGGATTTAAGCAGTGCGGTGGCGTTGATAAAAGGTGACAAGGGAACCAGTGTCCATTTGGATGCAATCCGTGATGAAACAGCTTTTTCCGTTGATGTGGTGCGGGATGAAATTCATACCCAGACCGTAAAATATGAAATGCGGGAAAATCAGATTGGATATTTGTCAATTTCGGAATTTGACGATGTTACGACGCAACAGTACAAGGATGCGTTGCAGGCGTTGGAAGATGCAGGCATGCAGGGACTTGTGATTGATTTGCGGGATAATCCGGGTGGTGTGCTGGATACGGTTGTCAAAATGCTGGATTATACACTTCCGGATGGGCTGATTGTGTATACAGAAAACAAAAGCGGCAAAAGGACAGAGTATAAGGGGACAGACGGTCATGAACTGGATATACCGATAGCAGTTTTAGTCAACGGCAACAGTGCCAGTGCTTCGGAAATTTTTGCAGGTGCCATGCAGGATTACGACAAGGGTGAAATTATCGGAACACAGACCTTTGGAAAAGGAATCGTTCAGACGATTAAGCCGTTGACGGACGGAAGTGCCATAAAACTGACAACGGCAAAATATTACACACCAAACGGTCAGAATATCCATGGACAGGGTGTGACACCGGATATTACGGTAGAACAGGGAACAGATGAAAATGAGGACACTCAGTGGAATACAGCGGTTGAATATCTGATGGAGGAAATGCAGAAATAGATATGAATTTTCAACCTGTATAAGATAAATAAAATGAATATATAGTAGATAAAGAATAAGCCCCTTTGGCAGACATGGTAAATTGTACCGGTTTCAAAGGTTAGACGTAAAAATCTAATCTTTTGGAGAGCGGTACAAAGAACCCGGACTGCTGCAGGGGCTTTAATTATTACAAAAAATCGTCAATGCACAGCGAGCTGCCGAGCGGTTCACGTAAGACCTGAAGACACATATCGCTGCGTGTGCCCTGTGACCATTTGATAAGTGTCATACAACGGTTTTCGATTTCAATCGCAGTAATGCCGGCGGGGGATACACAGCTTCCGGTGTTGCAGTACGGAGAGGTACGGTTTCCGATAACGGGGCGGTGGGTGTGACCGGCAATCAGAATCAGTTCGTGCTGTTTTGCCCATGCGGACAGCTTCTTTTCCGTAGCATTTTTCTTTGTGTGGTTTTTGGCGGCACTGGTTGGATCAGGGATTCCAAGGGATTCCAAAGGACGCCATACATAGCGGACAAGAAACCGTGAAAGCCGCCAGAGGGTGCTGTTTAACAAATCACTTTGATGTCCGTGCAGTAAAAAGAGGTCTTTTCTTTTGGCGCAGTCTTTTAAAATAATTCCGGGATAAAATGTAATTTCGGGAAACAGCGGGATTTCACACTGCTCCTGCCAGCAGAAGCACGAAGAAAAACAACGTCCGCTAAAGTGGGCACTGCGTTTGGTAATATCGTGATTACCGTAGACGGCGTAAAACCGGTGTTTCGCATAAAAGCGGGAGAGCAGTTCAAAACTTTGGGCATGCATTTCGCGAATCGGGCACATGGAGCGGTTTTCCCAAAGTTCATCGCCGTCACCCAGTTCAATATAAGTAAAGCCGTGGGAAAAGTAGTATTTTAAGGCAGCAAGATAGAGATATTCATTTTTCAGGAAATTATCATTGCTTCTGCCTGTTCCGCGGTGGCAGTCACTAAACAGTACATATTTTGATGAAGGATTTAAGGGCAGGCAGAAAGCGTTTTCATAGGCATTTGTAATACGTGAATTGGCACTCATAGACAGGTCACCTCCGGCATCGGTGGAATTTCTGCGTTTTGTGGCGTTTCATCCGCAGCAGGCGGCGAAAGGCAAACGGCAGATAAAAGTACAGATATAGAATCTGTTCATAACAGTCGGCAAAAGGTCGTGTGATTTTATTAAAAATACGACAATAAATGCGGTTTACGTGCTGTGCCATGTGCGTAACAAACGGACGTTTACAGCGCGGCTGGAAGCTGTGCGGTATGCCGAAGGTAAAGGCAACGGAAGCACTGCACAGTTCAATATCGTAAGGGCAGTACCCTTTGGCAATCAGTGCATCGGCGAAGCTGTCCGCCATTTCACGGTCTAAAAAGGTGATGGAAATGCGCAGTGACAAATCCTGTGGATAGGCAAAAAATCCCGGACGGAAGCCCGTCAGCCACCAGTGGGTGTGTCCGATGCAAAACAGTGGTCTGCCTTGATAAAAAAGCTGCATGGACAGCGGCAGCATGAGGGAATTGGAAATGCTTTCAAAGCGGGCATTGGTAAGCCGGTCCGGTGACAAAATTGTATCGGCACGGTAGATACCGATTTCGGCACCGCAGCTGATACCGTACTGACCTTTCCAGAATTCAATCAGCCATGTTCTGTTATCATAGTCAAAATAAACCGGTTCGCAGTCAAATACCATTTTAAAATGTGGTGCAGAGTAGTCAAAAAGGCGTGTATAGCCAAAGGTGCGCTGCCACGAATCAATATCGGATGTGATAATATTCTGCTGTGGGCAGGAGAGAAATCCAAACGGCTGCATCAGTTCGTCAAGCAGCTTTTTCTGTGCACAGGGGCTCATATTGCGGATTTTTTGGATAATCCGTTTTCTGCGCCGGTGAAAAAAGACCGCCCCCAAAATGCATATCAGGATGAAAATGCCGAAGAAAATGTACATAGGAAAATCCTTGAGCTTGTTTTTATTATGATATGCGGGCGGAGATGAAATGTGTGCCGAAAGAAACCGGGATAAAATGAAGATGAAGCGGATTCGTATAAAGTGTGGCCTATGTTGAAATAATTAAATGAAGTACATTTATAATAGAAAGAAAATAAAAATAGAACAAATGTTTGAAAATGCTGTACATTAAAAAATGGGTGTGGTATAATCCAGTTAGAAAAGAAGCCGCAGTGTTGAAAGTAGAGGATAGAGGTTATGGAGCGTTTTAAATTAGTATCAGAATATCAGCCGACCGGCGACCAGCCGCAGGCAATCGAGAAGCTGGCGAAGGGTTTTGAGGAGGGAAACCAGTTTGAAACACTGGTAGGTGTTACCGGTTCGGGCAAGACATTTACAATGGCAAATATTATTGAGCGGGTGCAGAAGCCGACACTCATTATTTCGCATAATAAGACGCTGGCGGCACAGTTGTACGGGGAGATGAAGGAGTTTTTCCCGGAAAATGCAGTAGAGTACTTTGTTTCCTATTACGACTACTATCAGCCGGAAGCTTATGTGCCGTCTAGTGATACGTATATTGCAAAGGATTCGGCAATTAATGATGAGATTGATAAACTGCGCCATTCGGCAACTGCCGCACTGTCAGAGCGGCGGGATGTGATTATTGTAGCTTCGGTTTCGTGCATTTACGGTTTAGGTGCGCCGGTGGATTATCAGAACATGGTGATTTCGTTAAGACCGGGCATGGAAAAGGATAGGGACGACGTAATCCGCAAGCTGATTGACATTCAGTATGTCAGAAGCGATATGGATTTTAAGCGTGGTACATTCCGTGTGCGCGGGGACGTTTTGGAGGTGTATCCGTCTGCATCCAGCGGCGACGCGGTCCGTGTGGAGTTTTTCGGGGATGAAGTAGACCGGATTGCACAGATTGATTCACTGACAGGTGAGGTCAAGCTGGAATTAGACCATATTGCCATTTTCCCAAACTCCCATTATGTTGTTGAGAAAGAAAAAATGGAACAGGCGATTGTGAATATCAAAGCGGAGTTAGAGGAGCGTGTAAAGTTCTTTAAAAGTGAAGATAAGCTGATTGAGGCACAGCGGATTGCGGAACGGACGAATTTTGATATTGAGATGATGCAGGAAACGGGATTTTGTTCGGGTATTGAGAATTATTCCAGACATCTTGCGGGACTTCCGGCAGGGGTGCCGCCGTATACACTGATGGACTACTTCCCGGATGATTTTTTAATTATTGTCGATGAGTCGCATATCACGATTCCACAGATACGCGGCATGTATGCAGGCGACCAGTCCAGAAAGTCGACACTGGTGGATTACGGCTTCCGTCTACCGTCTGCGAAGGATAACAGACCGCTGAATTTTACAGAATTTGAAAATAAGATTTCGCAGATGCTGTTTGTATCGGCAACACCGGCAGCATACGAGCGGGACCACGAACTGCTGTCTGCCGAGCAGATTATCCGCCCGACAGGTCTGTTAGACCCGGAAATCAGCGTGCGTCCGATTGACGGACAGATTGACGATCTGGTATCGGAGATTCACAAAGAAACTGAAAAACATAACAAGATTCTTGTGACAACACTGACAAAGCGCATGGCAGAGGATTTAACGGATTATCTGAAAGAACTGGGAATCCGTGTAAAATATCTGCATGCGGATATTGATACACTGGAGCGACAGCGCATTATCCGCGATATGCGCCTGGATGCGTTTGATGTGCTGGTCGGCATTAACCTTTTAAGAGAAGGTCTGGATATTCCGGAAATTTCGCTGGTTGCCATTCTTGATGCGGATAAGGAAGGCTTTTTAAGAACGGAAACCTCACTGGTACAGACGATTGGACGAGCCGCACGAAACAGCGAAGGACACGTTATCATGTATGCGGATAAGATTACGGAGTCTATGGAAAAGGCAATCGGGGAAACAGAGCGCCGTAGAAAGATTCAGCAGGCATATAATGAAGAACACGGGATTACGCCGCAGACAATCCGCAAAGCAGTGCGTGATTTAATCAGTATTTCAAGAGCGGCAGAGGCAGATGACAGACCGTCCGACACGTTAAAGAAGGATTATGAATCCATGAGTGTCAAGGAACTGGAAAAGGTAAAGAAAGAAATTGAAAAGAATATGCATAAGGCGGCGGCAGAATTAAACTTCGAGGAAGCTGCGGCCCTGCGTGATAAGATGATAGAGATTAACCAGTATCTTTATGAAAACAAGTGAATGATAGTAAAAAAATGAAAAACATTGTCAGAAAATGGAGGGAACAATGGAAAAGGGAAAATTCAGGCAGTTTATTAAAATACGCGGAGCAAATGAACATAATCTGAATAATATTTCGGTCGATATTCCAAGAAACGAGCTGGTTGTGCTTACAGGGCTGTCCGGTTCGGGAAAGTCTTCATTGGCATTCGATACCATTTATGCGGAAGGTCAGCGAAGATATATGGAATCCCTGTCTTCTTATGCAAGACAGTTCCTCGGACAGATGGAAAAACCGAATGTAGAGAGTATTGAAGGCTTATCTCCAGCGATTTCCATTGACCAGAAATCTACGAACCGCAATCCGCGTTCAACGGTCGGTACGGTGACGGAAATTTACGATTATTTTCGACTGCTGTATGCAAGAGTCGGCATTCCGCATTGTCCGAAGTGTGGCAGGGAGATTAAGAAACAGACGGTTGACCAGATGGTAGATGTGATTATGCAGTTACCGGAACGGACGAAAATCCAGCTTCTGGCGCCGGTTGTCCGCGGACGAAAGGGTGAACATGTCAAGTTGTTTGAACAGGCTAAAAAGAGCGGTTATGTCCGTGTAATTGCAGACGGCAATATGTATGAACTGACCGATGAGATTAAGCTGGAAAAGAATAAAAAGCACAATATTGAAATTGTAGTGGACCGCTTATCCGTGCGGGAAGGAATCCAGAAGCGTCTGACCGATTCAATTGAAACCACACTGAAACTGGCAGACGGTCTGATGACAGTGGATGTCATTGGCGGTGAGCCGATGCATTTCAGCCAGAGCTTTGCCTGCCCGGATTGTGAAATCAGTATTGAAGAAATCGAACCGAGAAGCTTCTCATTTAACAATCCGTTCGGTGCGTGTCCGGAGTGTTTCGGACTGGGCTATAAAATGGAATTTGATGTCGGACTGATGATACCGGATGAGCGGTTAAGCATTGATGAAGGTGCGATTGTGGCAATGGGCTGGCAGTCGGTGACGGACGAGGGCAGTTTTACAAGAGCGATTATGAAAGCACTTGCGGAAGAATATCATTTCAGCCTTTCTACACCGTTTCAGGATTATCCGCAGGAAATCCGCGATATTATTATTCACGGAACAAACGGACATTCCGTAAAGGTGCATTACCGCGGACAGCGCGGCGAAGGTGTGTACGATATAGCATTTGAGGGCTTAATCCGCAATATGCAGAAGCGTTACCGTGAAACCGGTTCGGATACAATGAAACAGCAGTATGAAGAATTTATGCAGATTACACCGTGTAAGGCATGTAAGGGTCAGCGTTTAAAGCCGTCTTCACTTGCCGTGACTGTTGCGGATAAAAATATTTATGAGATTACCAATCTTTCGATTGTTAAATTGCAGGAGTTTTTACAGAATATGCAGCTTTCGGAAAGACAGCTTGCAATCGGCAGTCAGATTTTAAAGGAAATTAAAGCACGAATCCAGTTCTTAATGGATGTCGGACTGGATTATCTGGCACTGTCCCGTGCAACAGCGACCCTGTCGGGTGGAGAAGCGCAGAGAATCCGTCTGGCAACACAGATTGGTTCGGGACTGGTAGGTGTTGCGTATATTTTAGACGAGCCGAGTATCGGACTGCACCAGCGTGACAATGACAAGCTGTTAAAGACACTCCTGCATTTGCGTGATCTGGGAAATTCCGTGCTGGTGGTGGAACATGATGAAGATACGATGCGTGCCGCCGATTATATTGTGGATATCGGTCCGGGTGCCGGTAAGAATGGTGGAAATGTCGTGGCAGTCGGAACGGCTGAGGATATTATGCGCTGTAAGGAATCGGTGACAGGTGCGTATTTAAGCGGTAGAATTAAGATTCCTGTACCGAAGGAGCGCAAAAAGCCGACAGGCTGGATTACGGTCAAGGGAGCAAGAGAAAACAATCTCAAAAATGTAGACGTGGATATTCCGTTGGGTGTGCTGACCTGCGTAACCGGTGTTTCCGGTTCGGGAAAGAGTTCACTGGTCAACGAGATATTGTATAAGCACCTTGCAAAGTCTTTAAACCGTGCAAGATGTATTGCAGGAAAGCATGACGACATTGTCGGAATTGAGCAGTTGGACAAGGTCATTGATATTGACCAGTCACCAATCGGACGGACACCGCGTTCTAATCCGGCAACATATACCGGGGTATTCGATATGATTCGTGATTTGTTTGCGGCAACAACCGATGCTAAGGAACGCGGATACAAAAAAGGACGTTTCAGCTTTAATGTTAAGGGCGGACGTTGCGAAGCCTGCTCCGGTGACGGTATTATTAAAATTGAAATGCACTTCCTGCCGGACGTTTATGTGCCTTGCGAAGTCTGTGACGGCAAGCGTTACAACAGGGAAACGCTGGAGGTTAAGTACAAGGGCAAGAACATTTACGATGTACTGGATATGACGGTGGAAGAAGCCGTTACCTTCTTTGACAATGTGCCGAGTATCCGCCGTAAAATCGAAACACTCAATGATGTCGGACTGTCTTATGTCAAACTGGGACAGCCGTCTACAGAGCTTTCCGGCGGTGAAGCACAGCGTATCAAGCTGGCAACGGAGCTTTCAAAGCGAAGCACGGGAAAGACGATTTATATTTTGGACGAGCCGACAACGGGACTGCATTTTGCCGATGTGCATAAGCTGGTTGACATTTTGCATAAGCTGACGGAAGGCGGCAATACAGTGGTGGTAATCGAGCATAATCTCGATGTGATTAAGACGGCTGATTATATCATTGATATGGGACCGGAAGGCGGCGACCGCGGCGGCACAGTGATTGCCAAGGGTACACCGGAGGAAGTTGCAAAGGTCAAGAAGTCCTATACCGGGCAGTATGTGAAGAAGTATCTGGAGACGGAGTAGTTCGGGAATGAAAAGTAGTGTGGCGATACAGCCGATTGAGAAAGAGTGGAAAGACAGATGATTCGCGGAGTAATATTTGATATGGACGGTGTGATGATTGATTCGGAGCGCCAGTCTAACGAAGGGTGGCTTTGGGCGGCAGAACAGCTTGGCGTTGAAATGCCGATGTGGCTGATTGACAGCTTTAAGGGCGCACCCAACACATTGAGCTGTCAGTTTTTTGACAATTATTACCATGGCAAAATTGACTATTGGGAAGCACGAAAACTCAGAACGGGGCATATTTATAAAATTCGGGAAAAAGAAGGGCTGCCGATAAAAAAGGGACTGTTTGAATTGTTGGATTATATCCGTGAAAACGGAATAAAGTGTGCAGTTGCAACGTCTACCCGCAGGGAAAGTGCTGAAAAGACCCTGCATACGATTGGTGCATGGGAATATCTGGACAATGTGGTTTATGGGGACAGCGTGGAACACGGCAAACCCGAACCGGATATTTTTCTGGCGGCGGCAGATAGAATTGGTGTGCCGCCACAGGAGTGTATTGTCATTGAAGACAGCATTAACGGCATTAAGGCGGGACATGCCGCAGGCATGAAAGTCGTGCATGTGCCGGATACGATTCAGATTGATGATACAATTCGTGCGCTGACTTACTGCGTGTGTGAGCATTTAGGCGAGGTGCCGGACGTGATTGAAAAATTAAATGCGCAGGTGTAGATTTGCCGGGAGTTGACAAAGAGGATTACAAAATGACTTTTTAAAAATCAGATTTTAAAAGTGAAGTAAAACAGGCAGAATAAGGCAGAATTGGCGGTTGCCAAGTATGGATTTGTTTTGTATAATGAAATAATACAATGAGCAGCAAAAGTAAAAGTTTCTGTTAATTAGGAAATGATTGCGCAATAAGAAGGAGGAAAACAGTGAACAGCGAATTAGTGTTGGTTCTTGATTTTGGCGGTCAGTACAATCAGTTGATTGCAAGACGTGTCAGAGAATGTAATGTATATGCAGAAGTGATTCCATACACAACAAGTCTGGAAGACATTAAAGCTAAAAATCCAAAGGGTATTATTTTTACCGGTGGTCCAAACAGTGTTTATAAGGAGGATTCACCGTCTTATGATAAATCAATTTTTGAAATTGGTGTGCCGATTCTCGGAATCTGTTACGGTTCACAGCTTATGGCATATAAGCTGGGTGGAGAAGTTGCGACAGCACCGGTCAGCGAGTACGGAAAGACAGATGTTGAAGTAGATACGTCTTCCCTGCTTTTTGAAGGAGTGTCTGCAACGACAACAACATGGATGAGCCATACGGATTATATCGCAAAAGCACCGCAGGGTTTTAAGATTACAGGCCACACAGGCAACTGTCCTGTTGCGGCTATGGAAAATGCAGAAAAGAAGTTATATGCGGTACAGTTCCATCCGGAAGTAATGCATTCCGTAGAAGGTCAGAAGATGTTGCACAATTTCTTATTTAATGTATGTAAATGTACCGGTGACTGGAAAATGGATTCTTTCGTGGAAACAACGATTGCACAGATTCGTGAAAAAGTCGGTGACGGTAAAGTACTTTGTGCGTTATCAGGCGGTGTGGATTCATCTGTTGCGGCCGTTATGCTTGCAAAAGCAGTCGGCAAGCAGCTGACCTGCGTATTCGTAGACCACGGTCTGTTACGTAAAAATGAAGGTGATGAAGTAGAAGCTGTATTCGGACCGGATGGTCCATATGACCTGAATTTTATCAGAGTCAATGCACAGGAACGTTTCTACAGCAAACTTGCAGGAGTTACAGAACCGGAAGCAAAAAGAAAGATTATCGGAGAAGAATTTATCCGTGTATTTGAAGAAGAAGCAAAGAAAATCGGTGCTGTCGATTATCTTGTACAGGGAACGATTTATCCGGATGTCATTGAATCCGGTCTTGGAAAATCTGCAACGATTAAGTCCCACCATAATGTAGGCGGACTTCCTGATTATGTAGATTTCAAGGAAATCATCGAACCGCTTCGTATGCTGTTTAAGGACGAAGTAAGAAAAGCCGGACTGGAGTTAGGAATCCCGGAATATCTGGTTTACCGCCAGCCGTTTCCGGGACCGGGACTTGGTATCCGTATTATCGGAGAAGTAACGGCAGATAAGGTTCGTATCGTTCAGGATGCGGATTACATTTACCGTGAAGAAATCGCTAAGGCAGGAGTAGAAGGTCTTGGACAGTATTTCGCCGCCCTGACGAATATGCGCAGTGTCGGTGTTATGGGCGATGAGCGTACTTATGATTATGCCGTTGCACTCCGTGCCGTATGCACAGCCGATTTCATGACTGCCGACTGCGCCCAGATTCCATGGGACGTTTTAAGCACAGTTGCAAACAGAATTGTTAACGAAGTCAAAGGGGTAAACAGAGTGCTGTACGACTGCACGAGCAAACCGCCGGCTACGATTGAGTTTGAATAATTTTCAAAAGCTCGCAAAGCCTAGTAAAATGGGCATTTGCGAGCTTGTTTTTTGCCTTGTGGTATATTTTGGTACTAAAGAAAAAGTCGCGGATATTTTTTTTATATTATCACACTGAAAAGTAGTAATATTATTTTTTTCAATAATCTTTGTTTGTTTTTTATTTATGCTATCTTGAGAATTGTCATGATATAAGGGGCATACAATATAAATATCTTCATTTTCGTATACAACAGCATATAAATGAACTGTACTATTTTCCGTTTGGTATTCATATTCTGAAGAATAAAGTTCTTGATTTGATATATCTTCTAATACTATTTTATATGAAGTTCGAATACGATCATTATATACACCCATAAAGTATGACAAAGGTATTATTATTATTGCTGTTATAACTAGGACTATAATATATGTTTTAAATGATTCTGCAGATGTTGTATTTTCTTTTGCTTTTTTATGCTTTTTCTTTTGGGGTTTTGCTTGCTTAGAATATACGATTATTTCTATTGCAAAAATATTAATAGATATAATACAACATATTAGTATAAGTAAAAGCATCACATATGTAATAATATTGTATCCTTTAATTTCTAATAGTATTTGTTTAATATTAGAGTATGTCAAAAACACTATGATAAAAAATAATGATATTGTCTCAATAATAAAAAAAAGAAGTTTTTTAATAAATCTTACCCATTTTTTGGGTGTTTTTATATGGATACTAATAAAAATTAGATTAGATAACAAAATGATTGTGGAAATAGCTAAATATTCAATCAATTGCAAGAAAAAATTATCACTTATATTAATATAGTATGAGCTAATGTTATACGCATGAAATAATCCCGATTGATAACAGTAAGCAAGAGCTCTGATGTACCAAAATAAAATAAATGTAAATGCTGAGAATAGCGCACAAAATTTTTGGAAATTTTTCTTAGCATATTCGAAAATCGTGTTCAATATAGATTTATAATTGTTTAATCCTAAAAAGTTGATAAATAATGTTGATGCTGTATCGTTATTTTTACTTGATGTTTCCATAATAATCTCCTTTATGCATGAGGCCATGTTATTTTCCACTCAAAATATTCATTTGGAGAAATCTCTCCGTTATTTAATTTCGTTTTCATTTCACACCATTCCGAAAGGAAATCATTTACCAATCCATATTCAAAAGTTAATGCAACAGGTGCACCTGCACAGTCATAATCATCTTCGTTATAAGTTGGTCTGACTGTTTCAGATGGTTTTGCCGGAGTCATTGCAGTTAAGTGAATCAGATTGTCGGGAGCAGTGTACTCAGGAAATCTGGTGCCTTTTCCTCTTGCTGGAAGTGAAGCTGCACTTTCTTCAAGCCAGAAAAGAGTTTCAATGATATCATCTGCAGCACCAAGGCTGTAATCAGAAATAGCTTTGTAATTGCAGTGCAGTGCATCGGCGAGCTTCAAAATCATATCTTCGCCGGGAATACGTGCACCAGTTTCGTATTGTGATATACGGACTGACATATTTTTTCCTTCAAAGCCAAGAGCACCGCCTATATCATCCATTGTCATTTTACGGAACACCCGTATTTTCTTTATTCTTTCACCTATTGTCATAGTGTAGTTACCTCCATTTTGTGATCCTGTATGGGCTGTTGAACACCAAGTTATCTGACATGTCAGATAAAGTAGTTGTCACCATTCCAGAAAAAGTTTTATGCAAAGCTATACAGATTAAGGATTGTAGAGCAGAAGCGTTTTGTGGTTGGTGGAGCAAAATATACGGAAGATTTGAAAAGATTTCATCAGTTACAGGACGAATATCTGTTACTTGTGAATAATGACATCAAAGATATTGTGGAGCTTGTGAATTTCAGAAATAAGCAGGAAGAAGAAATCCAGCAGATTGAGGACAGACAGCATGAAATATACAGAGAAAGCTCAAGCCGGAAACGGAAGATTAAGACAGAAGCACAATATAAGGATTATCAGATGTGGCATGTGGAAGTGCAGGAAGAACTGGACGAGCTTAAGCAGGAAAAAAAGGAGATAAAGAGACGGATACAGCTTGCTGATGGCATTGTGAGAGAAGATTTGTATACGGCTTATTATGCGGTGTCGAAGAGAGAGGAGATTGTTGCAGACAGGGATGTTGAAATACCGGGGATGGAAGAGGATATGCTGGTTGAGAGAACAGCGGAAGCGGTTGTTGAGCCGGATGCCCATAATCTATCTGATACGAATGTGGCAAGAGTTGGCGAAAATATAACTGATGTAACAGATAAAAATGGATTTGTGGAAACTAGAGAAACTGAACCTGTGGACAAAGTTGACTGGATTGTCAGGAGAATAACAGAGCTTGGTGGTTATGAGAATGTAAGTGATTCAGTTAAGGCTGATATATTCGGATTTGATATTGCTGATGTGAGTGGAAGTATAAGATTGTTCTCGGATGTGATGAAAAAACTTGGAATAAAGCTAGATGGAGATGAACTTTATGAGGAGTTTCAGAAGATTTATGAAGAGAGTGTTGGCAGAGATGCTGATAAAGACAATGCAGAAGATAAAATGTGGAATAGGGGCAGAGGAAGATGATTCCTCTGCATATTTATTTGATAAAACGCCTGTTTTATGCTATTATAATGATTGTAAAATGAGCAGGAGGCACAAGTATAATGCAATTATCCGATAAAATAAGAGTATTAAGAGAAAAGTTTTTAATGACACAAGAAGATTTCGCAAAAGAGCTAGGTGTAGCATCTTCAACGGTAAATAGATGGGAAACTGGAAAGGCTAGACCTAATATTGCTGCTATGAGAAATATAAAGGGATTTTGTGAAGAACGAGATTATCCTTATGAAGAAATAGAAAATGAATGGTTAAGTCATTAATAGGCTTAAACGTAATTTGTAACAATTAATTGAAAGGTAACATTATAAATGAATAAGTTAAAACGACACAAACAAATTAGAGTATTTGAAGGCTTCGCCGGCTATGGAGGTGCAACATATGGACTGCAACGAGCGGGGATAAATCACAAAGTTGTCGGATATTCGGAATTTGATAAATTTGCTTCTGCATTATATGATGCTAATCATACGGACAAAAAAGGAAAGCCTATACATAACTGGGGAGATATAACACAGATAAATCCAGAAGATTTACCTGAATTTGATTTGTTTACAGGAGGATTTCCTTGTCAACCATTTTCTACTGTAGGAATGCAACAAGGAGAAAATGATCAGTATGGAAGGGGAACATTATTATATGATATTTTAAGAATTTGTGCTGTAAAAAAACCAAAATATATTTTTATGGAAAATGTAAAGGGACTAGCTACGAAAAGGTTTGAAAATACATTCAATACGTTGAAGAATTCATTAAAAGAAATGGGGTATGGAGATTTAAAATATGCGATACTTAATACAAAGGATTATGGAATTCCACAAAACAGAGAAAGACTATGGATGTTTGCTCGCTTAGGAGGATTGCCAGATGATTTCTCAATGACACCACCGACTATTGAAAATGGATTAAGATTGAAAGATTTTGTTGATGATAATCCAGAAGATTTCTTGTATTTGTCACAGAAACAGATCCAGAGGATAAAGGATTTTTATGGGATACCATCATTTGTTGTTTCAGAAGCATCTTGCTTTGATTTATACAATAGAAAGATAAGAGATGATGGCATTAGCATTACAATTTTAGCACCTGAGCATAATAAATTAAGATTGGTTGAGCCTACAGGTCCTGATGGGATAGAGATTGTTCGTAAATATTCGGTGACAGAACAATTTAGATTGATGGGATTTAAGGATGGGGAAATTGATTTTGCAAATCAGTCATATACACAGTTATCTAAGCGAGCAGCTAATGGTTGGGATGTAAATCTTGTTGGAATATTATTAAATCATATATGGAGGCAATTATTATGAAAATAGATTTTGCAACACTAGCATTTGGGCATAAGGTCAAAGTTGGAGGTTCAACGCCTAATTGGGCAACGGCGTTGGGGCAGGGAAAGGAACATAAAATAAATAATAATGCAGAAATTGATGAATTATTAAAAGGAATGGTATATTCCGCAGTTCCACTGGAAAAAGTTTCAACTAAAATAGGAAAAGGTGGAAATGTAGTTTTTGGAAATGTAGAGAACTCACCAGTAGTTTTAGCAGCTCTTTTTCAGAAAGTATATGTAAATGATGTGCTCATAGATGACGGGAAATATATTCTGTTAATTACAAGAGACACCTCTATGTCTCATGCAGGGAGACTTAGGGTTAAATATGGACCTAGTAATACATATTATGACAATGAAGATATATATTCTAATGATATCTTTATAAAACAGATGAAGAAACAATTAGGGTTAGGAGAAAATGCATGTTGGTTTGTATCAGATATAAATATTAGAAATCAAAATGAATTGATTCTAACAGCAACAATTGTTAATGCTACGGAAAATGTTGAATATGATGATACAAAGGCTTTACATATGGCATGGGGAAAACTTAACCCTACTTATGTATATTCTATAGATAAGCAGAATAAAGGTGAAAAAAATAGAATAATATTTGGTGCACCGGGAACTGGTAAAAGCCATAAACTTGAAAAAGATAGTGCGGTTTTTGGTGATAATGTTGAAAGGGTGACTTTTCATCCTAATTATTCGTTTTCACAATTTGTCGGTACATATAAACCTGTTCAGGGAGAAAAGCCAGGGGATATAACATATGAGTATGTTCCTGGACCATTTATGAGAGTTTATACACGAGCAGTAAATAATCCAGGTGAGGATTATTTACTTATTGTAGAAGAAATTAATAGGGCTAATGTGGCAGCAGTTTTTGGAGATGTTTTTCAGTTGTTAGATAGAAAAGATGGTGTTAGTGAATATCCGATTGCAACAACAGAAGATATAAAAAAATATTTGAGAAAAGAACTTTTGTGTTTTAATTCTGAAGAAAACAATGAATATGGCAATAAAATATTTAAACAGAAGGATGAAGATAAATACACAAAAGAGGATATTAGTAAATTATTATATATGAAAATTCCAGAAAATATGTACATATGGGCAACAATGAACAGTGCAGATCAGGGCGTATTTCCAATGGACACAGCATTTAAGCGTAGATGGGAATTCGAATATTTAAGTGTCAATGATGATGAACAGGTTGCAGCAATAAAAGATTATGTCATACCAATGTGTATTAAGGACAATAAAGCGGATCATTATATTGGCTGGGATAGTTTAAGAACAAGGATAAATAATATTTTGACATCTGAAAAGTGTAAAGTTAATGAAGACAAGCTTTTAGGACCATTTTTTATATCTAAAAATATGTTAGACGAGATAAAGAATAATAAAGAGCAAGTAGACGAATTAGAAGCAAAAGATGAAGCTTCTCGGACTGAGAAGGATAATGAAGCACTTAAAGATATGCATCAAAAAGAGAATAGTTATATAAAAGCATTTGAAAGTAAAGTAATCATGTATTTGTTTGAAGATGTTATGAAGATGCGTCCGGAGAACATATTTATAGGTCATCATAAAAAGAATGGAAAGATGATTTTTTCAGAAATATGTAAAGCCTTTGAGCAGGATGGTGAAGGCATATTTGGAATTGAAGATTTGGAAAATATATAAAAAGGGGATGAGAGACAATGACGAAAGGTTTCTTTCGTGAAAGAAAGCATTATTCTTTACAGGAAATAACAGACAATTTAATTAACATAAATATTGAAGAAACCAGACGCATTGTCGGGATTCTTAAAAAATATGGAGTAGTTAAAGCTGTAAAAAAGAATAAGCCGGATTTTGATGATTTATCAAATGAAGATATTGTCTTGACTGATGTAATAGACAGCTCAAGCGATATAGAATATATATTTGATTATGTTGGAGTTGTTGTAATCGAGGGACAAGTTTTTAAATGTTATCCTAAATATATCAAATCAACAGAACATTTATTTGAAAATCTAAAGCAGGTTCTAAAAGTTATAAAAAAATACAATGCATCAGAACAATTGATTTATCTGTTTAATGGAGAAGATGATAGTAAGATTTTTAATAGATTGGCTGTATCTATTCATTTGTTAGAGACATATTATGCTGATGGTTTGTATACAAATCAGAAAGAAATAATTGAAACAAATGGAGAAGGTGAGATTTTATGGGATAAGACTATAAATGAAACATTTGCAATTATACAGAATAACAAACCATATTATGTGGAATTACAGACTAAGAATACGATTGACAATGACTATGATTATTTTCGACGGCTACATGAATGTGTTCTTACACAATGTAGCAGAGAATTATCATATGCAGGACTTTTAGAATTGTTTGAATTGACAGAAGTTGAGCTGACACAAGAAGAACTGTCTGATTTTGGCGATGTGAGTTATATATTATATCGGTTGCAGTGTGAGATACAAACTCAATATATTACAAGGAAACAGAATCTTCTAAAAACAATATATACATATATTGCTAACGAGAAAACAGACAAAAATGATGTGAGCTATAGTTTATATGGAACTAATAGTTTTAATTTGGTTTGGGAAAAAGTATGTGCAGATAATTTTGGAAGTGTTCTAGATAAGAAAATAGTAGATCTTCCATTAAGTAATCCGGAATGGAATAAAGTTGAATATAAAGATAAAACATTAAGAAAAGTGATTAAATCACCAAGATGGAGAAAAATAGAGTTTCCGGATGTAGAAGATCCGAAGGTGGAAACATTAAAACCTGATTTGGTATGCATATATCCTGTTGATGAACAGAAAAAAGATTATTGCTTTGGAATATATGATGCAAAATATTATTGTATAGATTATCAAATACATGGAGATAAAGCTATCATTAGTGGACAACCGGGTGTAGGTGATGTCACAAAGCAATATTTATATCAATTAGCATTTGATGATTTTATTATGAAACAGGGATACAGATATGTGCAAAATATGTTTTTCTGTCCAGATGAAGTTGGAGATAAGCAGTATGGTTGGGTACAGATGGAAATTCTAAATCATATTGGGAATAAAAGATTGGAAAATATAGCAGTTGTAAAATTATGTGCATCAAAGATGTATCAACTGTATCTTGATAATCAGACAATTAGTGAGCATGAGATTAATCAATATATACCAGATATAGGTAGACAAGAAATATCAGAGCAAAATTTTGCTAATCGAATGCTGGCATATCTTATGCGTATTACAAACGCTAGTAAAATGGCTGAGGAAAAGCTTGAGATGAAAGCAGACAAAGGTAAATTGATATATCCTAGACAGATAAAAAGAGAACTTGGAGCGAAAATTATTTATGATGCTATTTGCCCGGTTGCAAGCAAAGCTTTTTATGGATTTAATCCATACGAAAAAGAAAACTATGGCAATATGGTAGCAGAGGATATAGGCAACTCTTATGGAAGATGCAATCAGATTGCAGATGCATCTATTGAAATAGAGAAAAAGATAAAAGAGTTGTCGGAAAAGAAACTTCAGGATGAAAAGGTAATTATAGATATTCTCAGAAAGTGTTTTAAGGATAAAGAAGATATAGCATCTATGGTTGAAGGTGATAACTTGGAGCTGCTTGTGGAAAAAGTTATGGAATTAGTAAGGAATTTGTATTTGTAAATTGTAATTAATATTGATATTTCATAATTATGAAGATAGGTATTAACTGCCTAAGTAAAATGGTCAATTGAATTTAAGAAAGAACGAGAAAGTGATGAGACTGAAATGAATAAGAAGTGCCAAATATTTACTCCTGATGGGTATGTAAAAAAACTATTAGATTGTATACAGTATTGCGAAAATATATACGACAAGAACATATTGGAGAATTCATGTGGAGATGGGAATATTTTGGCTGTAATTGTAGAACGATATATTGATGATGCAAAAGCACATGGATTATCAAATCAACAGATAAAAAAAGGTTTATCAAAGCATATATGTGGTGTAGAGATTGATCCAGAACAATATAAGAAGTGCCTTCAGAAATTAAATTCGTTAGCAAAAAAAAGGGGTATAAATGGTGTTAGGTGGAATATTGTTAATGAAGATTATTTAAAATGGGAATGTGATAGAAAATTTGAATTTATTGTAGGGAATCCTCCGTATATTACATATCAAGAATTAGATGAAGAAAATAGAGATTATGTAAGAAAAAAATTTTCTACATGTGAAAAAGGAAAATTTGACTATTGTTATGCATTTATTGAAAGAAGTGTAGACAGCTTGAGTGATGATGGTAAAATGTCTTATTTAATTCCAAGTAGTATATTTAAAACGGTATTTGGGCAAAAACTTCGTTCTTATATTAAACCATACTTACAAGAAATATATGATTATACTCAGGATAAAATGTTTGATGATGCATTAGTAAAATCAGCCATAATTATAATTAATAAATCTATAACGAACAATGAAATGATTTACTATGATATGGCAAATGAGGATAAAATATATATTAATACTGAAAACTTAACAAATAAATGGTTTTTTACAAAAAATAATATACCTGGAACAAGGCGTTTTGGAGATTATTTTCAGGTTGCTCATGTAGTTGCAACCTTATTAAATGAAGCCTATGTGTTAAAAGAGGAAAACTGTCAAGATATAAATGAGTTTTATTGTTGTAATGGCAAGAAAATAGAAAAAAAGGTTGTTAGGGAAACAGCAACTCCGCGCTCGTTACGATATAAAAAAAGGGAAAAAATAATTTTCCCTTATGATTATAAAAATGGAAAATTAATTAGATATTCAACGCAGCAGTTTAACACACAATTTCCAGAAGCAGCTAATTATTTAAATGACTTTAGAGAACAGCTTGATGAACGAGAAAGTGACAGAAACGCATTATGGTTTGAATATGGTCGCTCTCAAGCATTAGCAGGATTGAACAAAAGAAAATTATTGATTTCCACAGTTATCACTGAAAAAGTAGTAGTATATATGTTAAAGAAAAAGTGTATACCATATGCAGGAATGTATATTGTGCCAAAAGCAGATAATAAAACATATAAACTGGAGGATGCTAAGGAAATTTTAGAAAGTGATGAATTTATGAAGTATGTCCAAGATGTAGGGATTCATATTAGTGGAACTTCTTTGAGAATTACATCAAAGGATATTGAAGAATTCAAATTTTAGGAGGTGGCTTGAGTGGAAGAATTAAAATATGTTATAGAAGATAGTACGATAGCGGAATTGTTAGGTGTGCAGAATTTTTCTACAGATGAGGCTGCAATACTTGAATTGGTTAAGAATGCATATGATGCTAATGCATTGAATTTAAAAATTACATTTCAGAATGACACACTTCGATTTGAAGATAATGGCATTGGCATGAATGCAGACGATATAAAAAAACATTGGATGCATATAGGTAAAAGTAGCAAAGAATATGAAATAATAGATGAAAATAATAAAAAAAGAATTCAAGCTGGTTCGAAAGGTGTTGGAAGATTTGCATTATCGAGACTAGGGTATAGAGTATGTTTGAAATCAAAAAAAATAGATTCTGTTGGTGTAATTTGGAAAACAGATTGGAATACATCTGTTTTAGATGAGAACTACGACATTCACACTAAAGGAACAGATATAGAAATAATAGGATTAAGGGAAAAGTGGAATAAAAAACGCATAGAAAATTTAAAAAAGTACTTAGAAAGAACTTATCATGATACATCTATGGAGATAAGAATTATTTCAGATAATTATGATGAAATTGTAGTGGAACATTTTCCTAAAGCTGAAGTCGGAATCAATTGTAGAAGTAATATTGTTTTAAAGTATAACCAAGGAATCTTAGTGACATCAGTAGAGTCAGATGAGTTCGAAAATGAGGCTTTAAAATATTGTCCAGGGATTGATATAAAAAAATATGAAACGAAAACGGATATTGTTAATGAGTTGAAAGGAAACAAAATTACGGAGCTTTTAGATGCTGATATACAAACAGTGGTTAATGATATTGGCGAATTTTCAGCAAATTTATACTTTAATATTTCCACATCAAAAGATGAAAAAGAGAAATTTTTATACAAGTATTTTAACACACCTAAAAATATTGAAAGTGGAATAATATTATATAGGAATGCATTTAGTATATCTTCATATGAAGGAAGGAAAGATTGGTTAGGACTTGGAAAAAGATCTAGAAAATCCCCTGCGGCAGCTTCTCATCCAACGGGTGCATGGCGTGTGAGAGAAAATCAGATGGCAGGTTATGTCATGATAGATAAAAAGAAGAATGCTGTGCTTCAGGATATGGCTAACCGCCAAGGCTTAGATGAAAATATTTATTATCAGTTATTTGTTGAAATAATATTAGTAGGTATTAAAGAATTTGAAAGATATAGACAAAATATTGTTAGAAAAATAAATGTTAAGAATCAGGCAGAAGGGCAAAAAGCAACACCTATTTCTGATCGAGTATTAAACCGACCGACATCTGTTAGTGGTCTAACAAAGGAAGAGGCAAAGCAATTAGCAACAGAAATCAAAAGTTATAAAAAGGAGGGAAAACAATATCAGAAAGATAAAGAAGCGGTAGAGGCTAGATATAAATATGATGTAAGAATTTTAAATGTATTAGCAACAACGGGATTAAAAGCTTCATCCATTGCACATGAAATGAAAAATGATAGAAATGCCATATATGATAATTACAATAATATAGTAGATGCATTAAAAGAATATGGTATGTGGGATGAATTGAATTCTTCTGAAAAAACGAGAAAATCTTATAAAAATGTACCTTATTTGTTGGAAAGTAATGACGTTGTTGGAAGAAAATTGGTGACATTCATGGACACTATGTTGGAAGAAATAGAAAAAAAACAGTTTGAGATTAGGTACCAGAGTATAGCAGATATCTTAACTATTATAAAAAAAGTGTGGGAAAGAGATTATGCATGGCTTAGTATTGAAATTATAATGGATGAAGATATTGTTTATCAGATTTCAGAAGATATATTGCAGGTTATTTTTGATAATCTGATTTTAAATAGTGTGCAGCAAAATGAAAATACGCAAAAACTAATGATCACTATATCTATAAATGAGACTAATGGATTTTTAAATATTAAATATTGTGATAATGGAAAAGGACTTGATGATAAGTATAAAACGGATCCGATGAAAATATTAGAGGTACATGAAACTACAAGAACTAACGGGCATGGTCTCGGAATGTGGATTGTAAATAATACATGTACAATGTCAGGGGGAGAAATACAGAAAATAGGTGGGGAAAAGGGATTTGAAATAGAATTCACTATAGGAGGAAAAATATAATGGAAAACTTAAAAATTATATATATAGATGATTATCCGGAGACTTCATTATCTAAATATTTGGATAAATATAAGAATTCGAGTTGTAATGTTGAATCTTTAGATATTAAATTCAATCCAGATGTAGGATACGAGAGTTTGATTAATAATCCGGATGTTAAATCAGCAAATATAATTTTTATAGACTCAAAATTATTTGAAAATAGAACAGCAATAGCAGGAAAGTTTACAGGAGAAGAATTTAAAATTATTCTAAAAAAATATTTTCCGTTTATAGAGGTGATTGTTATTACGCAAAATGATATCGCCCCAGATTATGAAACAATTTCTAAATATGATCCTAAATGCGGAAAGACGCCAGTGGAATATTATGATGAAAAGCTTCCTCCAATATTAGACCAATGTATTAGGAATATTTTTGAAGTTAGAAAAATTACCTCAGAATTGCAAAAGAATACTAGCTGGGAAAAAGTTATGGTCGAAAAAATAGTGAATTCAGTTAATGGTCAAGGAAAATTTGATGAATTTACTAAGAATGATATTGATGATGTGATAAAAATGTTTCAAGAGTTGCAGACAAAAGTAGAGGGATAGGAATATGGACTACAGAAGAACAAAGTATTGTCCGGAATTAATTGATGTGTCACAAAAAAAGAAAGAAGTAGAAAAATTAGTTGAAATAGAGCACCCTAATGCAAAAGATATGCATAGATATATTAGTGATAATTCTCAGAAATTTAAGTTGGAATTTATTAAAGCATATAATGGGAAATGTGCATATTGTGGAGCTTCAATTGATTTGATAAAAAAGAATGAATTTGAAATAGATCATTTTTTATATGAAAAAGCTCCTATATTTGCTACAAAAAAAGATGCGGGTTATATGGGAAATTTAATCTTATCATGTCATGACTGTAATCATAATAAAAATTCATTTTGGATTGAAAAGGAAGAAATGGATACATTGAATCCGGATGGAGAAAAAATTAAGAATGTATTTATAAGAGATGACAAATATTATATTCGGATAAATGATGAGTTTAAAGAAAATACAACTATAGAAGGGTTTTATAATAAGCTTTGTTTGGGATCTGAATTACATAGGCTGGATTATTTAATAATGAATATAATTGGATTGCAGAGGTATTGTGAAGATAATAGTGATTTATATGTCGGACTTGGGAAAATACTGGATATAATAAGGGAAAAGAGAAATATTATGTAGAATAAAGTTCTAATCATAATGTTTTATTTATGCAATATTACGTAGAAAATTTTTGCAAAGAAGGAAGTGAATTTATGGACATAAGGCAGCTAATCGGCGAAACCACAGATTACGATAAAAAGCTTGCACTTGAAGAAAAGAAACCTAAAAGCTGGTGCAAGAGTATCAGTGCATTTGCCAATTGTTTTGGTGGCAAGTTGATATTTGGCGTGTCGAATGATAATGAGCTGGTGGGGCTTGAGGATGCTGAAGGTGATGCAAAAAAAATTAGTGAAATAATTAAAACACACCTTAATCCTATACCAGAGTTTAAGCTTTCATTTGAAAAAGATAAAGACAAGACATTTGTTATAGTAGAAGTTATGAAAGGGAAGCAGACACCATATTATTATGAAGGCGATGGACAGCTTATTGCATTTATGCGTATAGGAAATGAAAGTGTTCCAGCAACACCTTCGCAGTTGAGAGAGTTGGTGCTTCGCGGAAGTGGTGAAAGCTACGATAGCTTGAAATCAAGATATGATTTTAATAATATGTCTTTTACAAAATTAAAATCAGTATATAAACAGAGAACAGGAAATACCTTTGAAGATACAGATTATGAATCATTTGGTCTGGTTGATGAAAAAGGCAATCTGACGAATGCAGGAGCGCTTCTGGCAGATGAATCTCCGGTTCGTCATTCCGGATTATTTTGCACAAGATGGAATGGACTTACAAAGGCATCTGGTATAGTAGATGCACTTGATGATAAGGAATATACAGGCAGTCTTGTCACACTATTACAGGCAGGAACGGATTTTGTAAGAAATAATTCCAAGAAGGCATGGCGTAAGGTTGATGACGGCAGAATTGAAATGCCGGATTATCCGGATCGGGCAGTGCTTGAAGGTTTAGTAAATGCATTGATTCATAGAAACTATATGGAGATAGGCAGTGAAGTCCATATAGATATGTTCGATGATAGAATCGAAATATATTCACCGGGTGGAATGGTAAGCGGAATATCTCTAGAAGGAAAAAATTTATTAAAAATTCCATCAAAGCGAAGAAATCCGATATTAGCTGATATATTCAGTCGTTTGAAATACATGGAGCGTAGAGGTAGTGGGGTTAAGAAAATATTGGCAGACTACGAGGGACAAGTTGAATTTGATGAGTCTAAGATGCCAGTATTTGAGGCAGATAATGATGATTTTATATTGACTTTATATAATTTGAATTATGGTTCTAGTTATGCAACACAGGCAAATGAAAATGTCATAGAAAATGTCATAGAAATTTCGGAAGAAAAAGTTAAGAAGTTAATGCCAGAGTATTATAAGAAGAAGCTTGCTAAAGCATGTGAAATCCTGAAAATGATTTCGGAAAACGCGAATATTTCTATAGATGAATTAAGAATAGCATTAGATGTCACAGATAGAACAATTGCTAGATATATATCAGAATTAAAAGAAAAGGTATCATAGAACGAAAAGGTCCGGATAATGGCGGTAAATGGATAATTAGGTAGGTAAATGACAGTAAATTTGGCACTCAATGTAACACCCAAACTTTCACTCAAGGATATTCCAGAGTTAGTCTCAACGAAGTCTCACGAGATTTGAGACTGAGTGAGACTCTATGATATAGCAAAATGCGATAAAATCGGTATTTGTAGGTGAATTATAAAGTTGTAGTCTCAAGACAGTCTCATTTTTGAAATTGTTTGTTGAGACTAACATGAGACTGAGGAGGTTCAAAATCATGGACATAAGCAAAAAGGATTGGAAATTATTTCGAGAAAGATTATCAGGCTGGCAGGAAAATTATATGGAAGGTCTTGTTAAAGAGTATGCAAATTTTCTGAATGATGATAAAAAGCCTGCATCAGAGAAATTCTGGGAACTTGAAAAACGGATAAAAGAAGATAAGCGTCATCCGGGAGTTATCATGGAGATGAGTAAGTCAGAGGTGATATGGGATATCGTTCGTCTTATTAGATTGAAAGTAATTACATATGATGATTTATCAGACTTTAGTGATGAATTACAGCTGGAAGTGAAGAGAATACTTGAAATGAGCAGGTGATACATATGGAGATTGGTGCAACAAAGGCAGTTCAAGATCGACTAAAAACCACAAAGATTGCAGAAAGCAAAGGTGTTTCACTTGTGTTCTGCTGGGACACACATTTGACGAAAATAAAAGGAAGAAATGTC
>ERZ773218.498-NODE-498-length-49023-cov-6.239871_pt1 | contig 49023 bp, 53 predicted proteins | sample MGYA00580527_ERZ773218 | MGnify/ENA primary metagenome ERZ773218 (study PRJEB29015, sample SAMEA2737763) | human gut metagenome | biome: human gut; feature: human-associated habitat; material: faeces | place: China | collected 2012 ...
CAACATCTCCGATAGACATTAAATTCTGCAGCTCTTTCATACTCACCCTCCAAAGGAAGCTGAGTATGTATAGGTTTGATTAGATATTCAATGGCTAGTCATTAGCCCTTTCCTGCCAGGAACTTCGCAATCGGGAAGCCTTCGTGAATTGCTCCGACATATTGGAAGCCGCCGCCCGAAAAGATAATGGCGAAAGGCGCATCTGGCCTACCGCGGAAAAAGAAGAGTCCGGCGACCGGTCTGCCGTTCGAAGCTGTCTTTAATGGATAGAAAATTTTCTTTCCCTTTAATACTTCATCTTTCATGTAATTGAGGACTTCAGCGGATTCCTTCGGCATCACATAGCTGTGATACGGAAGCAGTCTGCTCTCATCTCTCAGCCTTAAGCCGTTGGTACGGCCTCTTGGAAAGAGCAGATTTGAATAGTCGGAAAAAGCCGGATCATCCTTGATCTTGTCCAGCAAAGTGTTCTCATCGAATTTCGTTATAGTTTCCTCCGAAACTTCAGGAGAAAGTTTTCTTTCTTCTGCATTAACGGCTTTTGCGGCGACCAAGGCCGCAAAAACACTGCTTAAAAAATTACGTCTTTGCATCTGTGCACCATTTTTCGCTGAGTATTCTGAGCCAATCGAACCCATGAAAAAACCTCTTGAACCCCACCGGCGCAAACGTTCTGAAAATCAGAGCTAAAACAGCGAGAAAATCAGATAAAAGGTCTTTGGATAAATATTTCTCTCTGTCCTTCACCATTTTTCGGGGATGCCCCAATGCTAATTTCGGCGCTCCGCCAGAATCACCCCTAACTTCTGATAAAAAAGTTTGAAGTTTTAGGCAAAGGTTTTTTTATCCTCAAATTGGGAAATCTAGGAGTACTTATCACCCCTAAAAATCTTGTCATATTTGCCGCTCCTCTATCCGAGGTCGCAAAAAACTTTGCTCAGAGCTAGTTGCTTGTTAAAGAGACAGGTCCGCTTTTACTCTCCCTCATTTTGAAGGGAAAAACTGAGCTTCTTTTGTCAAAGAGTGGTTAGTATTTGCTCGATTTTTTGAGGTTTTTGAGTCATGCGAAATGAGGGATATGACTGGCTGAGAACCGATACGCCTAGTAGCCAGCTGTTTTTTTGCCGGCTTCTGCAAGTATCAAAAGGTTGATTTTCTAGACTACTTCGTAACCGGTAGCCTTCAAAGCCTGCTGTGCCTTCTGAAGGTTTTCTCTCTTCACCAATATGTAGTCGGTGTTATAGGTTGAGACTACAAAAATGCCGATCTTGTTTTCTGCCAGAACCTTAGAAATTTCGGACAAAATACCGATCAATGAAAAATCCAGTACGCCTTCTATCCGGAAAGTCCTCCAGCCGTCGACGCGATCCGTAGTATTGTCAGGGACGTCTGACGTAAGGCATACAAGTGAGATTTCTTCGTCAGTTTTACCGACGAAAAAGAACTTACCGTTCAGATCAATGTCGGAGATAGAGACTACCTTGCAAACAGACAGTTCTTGGTCAAGTGTCTTAAGTTTCATTTCCGAATCCTCCGGCAAGTCGATCTGAAAACGATACGACTGTCCAATCGTCTTTGATCTATGAAAAGGTCAATCAATGTACCTATCGAGCAACCATTTCAACTCTAAGATCATTAGACAACTAACCGAGAAGTTTATGTTAGAAAAAAGATTCTCTTTTCCCCATAATGAGTTAGTCGAAAAAAAGGAGAAAAAATGAATCGACCGGAAGTCATTTGTCATATGGTCAGTACCATCGACGGAAAAATCGCCGGGCAATCTTTTGCAGAAGAAGGACTCAGACCATATTTAGAGTTTTACGTTCAGACAAAACAAAAGTTTGAGACTCAAGCAACGGTTTACGGCGCCTCGACTGCAAAAGAAATCTTTGTTGGAAAAGAGATGGAAGCGTTTGCAAGACCTTCTCAGATTACGGATGATCCGGATTACATCTGCGGACAACACGCACCTTACTTTGTCGTCGCTATTGACCCGCTCGGCGAAATTCCATGGAAATCAGGAAAGCCGGACGGAAGACCGGGGCTCGAGGACGCAAGAATCATCGTCATTACCTCTTCTCAAGCGTCAAAGGAATATCTAAACCTTCTGAGAGAAAAAGGCATCGCCTATCTCATTTCGCGAGGCAATGAATTCCATCTGACCGAGCCGATGGAAAAATTGAAGTCGATTTTTGGAATTGAGAGAATTTCGCTGCAAGGCGGCGGACTGGTAAACGGAACGTTTGCCAACGAAAAACTCATCGACAAACTGAGCTTAGTCGTCATTCCTTTTGTCGACAGCTCAAGCTCTGTGCCGACAACTTTTGAGACGGGTTCGTTTTTCAAGCATCCGATTTCTCCACTCGAATTCAAACTCAAGGAAATGCAGAAGATTGAACCGGAAGGCCTATGGCTTTTCTATCAAAGAAAATAGTTAGGAGTGAATATGAAAACATGGTTGTTGCGGGGTGCTCATCCGGATTCGGAAAAAATTTGGCTGAAACGCTCCTGTCCGAAGGCGAACAAGTGGTTGTGACGGCGAGAAATCCTGAAACGATTCAGCATTTCGATGAAAAATATCCTCAGACTGCATTGTGCGTACGACTGGATGTCACTAAGAAAGACACCATCGATTCCGCTGTAAAAGAAGCGATTGAAAAGTTCGGCAAGATCGACGTTCTCATCAACAACGCCGGCTACTGCCTGCGAGGTGCAGTCGAAGAATGCACCGAAGAAGAGATCTATGCTGAATTCAACACGAATTTCTTCGGTGCTGTTCGAATGATCCAGGCTGTTCTTCCTCACATGAGAAAAGCCGGCTCCGGCGCCATTATTAATTACTCATCGATTGCCGCACTGGATACTTCCGCCGGTTCGGCTTTTTACGGAGCTGCCAAGTGCGCGCTTGAAGGTTTATCTTGCGGATTAAGAAAAGAAATTGAGCCGCTCGGCATTAAAGTCCTGGTGGTTGAGCCGAGCCCCTTCAAGACAGACTTCTTTGATCGTTCGATTGACATCAATCCGAATCGGATTTCGGCTTACGACAACACAGCGAACAAGAGAAAAGTCAAAATCAGCGACCTTTCTAAAGTCGATATGAAATGGTGCGACATGGGCCGTGCCTGCAAGCTCATCACAGACATCATCCAAAGACCTGACGCCCCTCACCACATTCTCTTAGGTTCTATGGCTGTTGGGATCGGCGAAAAATTCGTCAAAGACCGCGCTGAAGAAATCCAGAAATGGAAAGAAGCTTCAGAAAGCCTTGATGCTTAATTCTGAGCTTTATCTGGAAACCCGACGAATAAAGACTCGCGGCCCTCAATGAAAGAGAGCCGCTTCTTTTATTCCGTAAGTTCCGGAATCAATTTAAAATCAATCTTCTCCGGCAACCTGCAGCTTCAGGAACTAGAGAATCTGCAGCGTAGCGGCAGTGGTTAAGAGAACAGACCCTACCGCATCCGGAGTCTTACCATTCTTGTTATCTTGGTTGGTTAGGCCAGCCAAGGATACTTCTTGAAGTAGTCTTCTTCAAAGTTTTTGATCTTCTCTTCCGATTTCAGGGTCAGTGCTACAGGATCCAAACCTTGCAGAAGCTTTTCTTTTCTAGAAGGCTCGATTTCGAAATGCAAGGTTGCACCCGAAGGAGTCGTCACGGTTTGAGCCTCTAAATCAACGGTTACCCTCTTCGACTCAGCGTTCTGAAGTTCTTGAATAAGCGCAGAAACTGTCTCCTTTGGCAAAACAATCGCGAGAACACCGTTGTTGGCGCAGTTGTCAAAGAAGATCCCTGCAAAAGAAGAACCGATAATACATTTGATGCCGCGTTTTTCCAGTCCCCATACAGCGTGTTCTCTGGAAGAGCCGCATCCGAAGTTTGGACCCGTCACAAGAATCTTTGCGTTCCGATAAGCGGGCTGATTGAGTACAAAATCTTCTCGTTCTCTTCCGTCCTCGTAAAGGCGAACATCATGGAAAAGACCTTCAAGGACGCCCTCTTTATCGATGCGTTTCAGAAATGCCTTCGGCATGATGATGTCCGTGTCGATGTTAGAGGCCGGCATCGGAGCTGCAGCAGCGGTGAGTTTTTCAAATTTTTCCATGAGTTACTCCTCTCTGATGTCAGCGATAAAACCTTTAACACTCGCCAAAGCAACCATCGCCGGACTTGCCAAATGGGTTCGGGTCTGAACGCCCTGACGTCCTTCGAAATTACGGTTTGTCGCAGAAATGCATCTGTCACCGGCGCCCAAGATATCGCCGTTCATTGCCAGACATAGCGAACATCCGGAATTACGCCACTCCCAGCCTGCATCTTTAAAAATCTTATCAATGCCTTCTTCTTCTGCCTGAGCCCGGACTTGTGTGCTTCCGGGAACAACAAACGCCTTGACGCCTTCGGCCAATTTCTTGCCCTTCAGAACTTCAGCTGCCGCCCTGAGGTCTTCGATTCTGGAGTTCGTGCAGGAGCCGATGAAGGCATGAGTAATCGGGAGGCCCTTAATTTTCTGTCCGGCTTCTAAGCCCATATATTCCAGTGCTCTTTCATAGTCAGCACGAATCTTAGGATCAGAGATTGGAGCAGGATCGGGAATGGATTCGGAAATTGAGCAGTTTTGATCCGGGCTTGTTCCCCAGGTAACTGAGGGCTCAACACCTGTGATGTCAATTTCGGTTTCCTTATCAAATACTGCTTCTTCGTCAGATTTGAGCGTCTTCCAGAACTCTACGGCTTTAGACCACATGTCACCCGAGGGCACAAATTCTCTGCCTTCTAAATAGTCAAAGACTTTTTGATCCGGTGCGATGATCGAAGATCTAGCAGCACATTCAACGGCCATGTTGCATAGCGTTAAACGCTCTTCAACAGAAAGATCACTGATCACCCGCCCGCAAAATTCAACGCAATGGCCTGTGCAGCCGCCGGCGCCGAGCTTTTTCACGATAAAAAGAACAATATCTTTGGCTGTAACAGAAGCGCCTCTGACACCGGTGACTCGAACGCGCATATTCTTGAGCTTCTTGTACCGAAGCGTCGAGGTAGCTAAGTAATGATAAATATCGGACGTTCCGATGCCGTAAGCCACAGCACCGAGTGCACCGTACATAGCCGTGTGGCTGTCGCCGGCGCCGATCAGCATTCCGGGAAGAACTTTTCCTCGTTCAACCATTACGACATGTTCAATACCTTGCTTAGGATTGCCGTTGTTCAGAACTTCAAACTCAAAATCCGAGCCGTTCTTTATCAAGTATTTGACTTGGGTACAGGCATTTTCTTCTGCCGGGAATTCCGCTCTATTCGGTGCACTCGAATTCACATGATCCACTGTTCCTAAGGTGGCTGACGGTCGCCAGACTTTTAAACCATTTTCTCTCAGCAACGAGAAAGCCTGCGGGCTTGTGTATTCGTTTACAACAGTGCGATCAATGTAAACAAGTCGCTCAATACCATCTTCCGAAAGTTTTTCAATGGTATGAAGATCGACTATTTTGTCGTACAAGGTTTTTGTCGTCATTCTAGTTCTCCTTGAGGTCTCTGAAATTTTACTATTTCTGATTTTTCAGACCTTTTCTTTTGAACTTCTAATTCGTGATTTTTTTGATATTTTTTCTGCCTCCAAAACAGGATGGTCCACGTAACTTCGATCCGGATAAAGCAATGGTCAGGATCTCGAGTTTCAGCCGTTCAGCAATAAGTTTTGGTGGAAAGCGATAAACTCGCGAAGCTCCTTTGAAGATGAACTGATACTTGGTTTCCAGGGCCTTTCGGGAAGTTCTACGGGCAGTCGGATTAAAGAGCCTGAGGCGATCTGTCTACGAAGGGAATCCTCCGAGAAAACGAAGCAAAAGCCCACACCCAGCACTGCCGCTCTAACCGCTTCATCCGCATTATTTACCACAATGGCGGCTTTAAGTCCTTCCCAATTCTCTGAGTTAAGATCGCTCGACAAGGTTATGTATGGAAAATCAAAGAGCTGCTTAAACGTGATCGGCTTGGCTTTTCCGTTTAAAAGCCGTGGACTGATAACTGCAGCACGTCTGCACCCTTCCGCCCCGACACTCGGCAGCAAATTTACAGAGAGATAATCCTTAGAATTATCTTCGGAACAGTCGAAGATTAATGTCGGATCGATTTGGTTGTAACGGCTCAGCAAAAGAAGCAGAGGAGAAAAACTCAATTTCGGATCGTACTGAACCGAGACCACGCGCCGGGCAGGAGCTGAGGGGAACTTTATTTCCAAAGAGGACATCAATTCTTTGATTTTGTACTGATAAGACTGCCCTTCTTCCGTCAGCTTAACGCCGCGAGGGGTCCTATTAAACAGCCTTAGGTTCAGCGTCGGCTCTAATTTATCAACAGATCTTTTGATGTTTGCCGAGTCAAGCCGGAGGATCTCGGAAGCCTTTCTGAAACTGCCGACCTCTCCCAAGACCTCAAAAATCTCCCAATCGCTTAACTTTATCTGGGCTGGCATTGAAAATTCTCCTTTTGTTTTGACAACGCCTCCTGCACATACTTTACCCACGCCTCAATAATCGGATTGACCAAATCCTGATTGGGTACGATCGCCCGAAGCGATAAAGAGGAAACATTCCAATCAGGAAGAATTCTTACCAATTCGCCGGACTTAAGGAAAGGTTCCGCCAGGAACCGAGGGACGGAAAGTGCCGCACCTTTCCCTGTTAAAGCACAATGCAGTGCCGCCAAATTATTTCTGCAAACGACTTGGGGATGAAATAAAACCGCCTCCTCCTTGTTTCCACGGGTAAATCGAATACTTCGGTGTTCGACGGCGTCTCGAGCCCCAAAAACAGGATACCTCTCCAAGTCTTTTGGCCGCGAAACAGGATGATCTTTAATCCACGCAGGTGCGGCGCACAAAATTCTTACGGCATCAGCTAGAAAAAACTCTTTTACATCCTCATAGTTGTAAACATCATGTACTACACGAAGATCCGTGTTGTACCAAACGGGAAGTGCTGAGCCGGTGGCAAGCTGAATATCAAATTTAACCCTCGGATAACGCTCGGCAAATAAAGATGTCAGCGGCGCAAAAACAGCGGCGCCGGTCGTAAAAGGAAAAGCAAACCGTAAAGTTCCCGAAGATACCTCCGGCTGGGAGGACATAAGCCTCAGCTGAGAAATCGAAGGACTCCACTTTCGAAAAAATTTCAAGCCAGCTGGCGTTGTTTGTCCTTTTTTACGGACTTCGAATAAAGACAGACCTAGTGCCGCTTCCAGTTCGTCAAGCAGTCTTTCGGCTTTTTCCTCGCTCACGTGAGAAGAACGGGCGCCCTGATAGAAGCTCTTTAACTTGACAGTCTCACAAAATATCTCTTGAGCTAGAAGAATATTCCTCATAAATCGCAACACTCTATCAAAGAACCTCAAAATCTTTATCTGTATTCTTCACTGAATGTCTGATTATTTCAATCTTTCTTAGTAATTCTCCTCGATTTTGGTGGTTTTAGTGTTGCGTTTTAGAGAGGAGATTCGCACATAAATAAACTGTCATCAATCTCTTCAAACATCCACAAAGGAGTTAACATGAATCGCCGAAAATTCTTCAAAAATTCCGTTTTCTCTGCCATCGGTACAGCCGGTTTACTGAAAACCGCTCAGGCAGCTGAAAGCGCCAAATCCACAGATAACAACGTGCAGGAATATGACATTGTCGTCATCGGTTCCGGCTGTGCAGGATTAACCGTTGCCATTGAAGCTGCCGACCTCGGCGCAAAAGTCGTCGTCCTCGAAAAAATGTTCGGACCGTTCGGCAACACCATTTATGCCGGCGGCAACTTCAACGCAACAAACACCTGGGTCCAGAGACGCGACGGCATCAAAGACACGGTCGAAGATTTCTACAACGATTTGATGAAAGTCTCTATGTATAGAGGCGACCCGGTTCTCACCAAAATGTTTGCCGAACAGAGTGCCGATGTCGTTCAGTGGCTCACTCACCGAGTTCATATGGAATGGAAGCCTATTGACGTCCAAATCGCCCCGATGCTTGGCAGATGCCATGAAGTCGGCGGCAAATTGACCCCGGGCGGCAATCAGCTTATCCGCAATATGCTCGATGAATGCAAGCTGCTTAACGTTCCTATCCATACTCGCACGAAAGCCGTCGAACTTCTTCGCGACGAGTCCTACAACTGCACCGGCGTAAAAGCAGTCGGCCCCAAAGGTCCCGTTACTTACAAAGCTAGAGGCGGCGTAGTCATCTGCACCGGCGGCTTCCATAACAACAAGGATATGGTGACCCGTTATATGGGCGGAAACGTTGCCTGGATGCCGCTCAGAGGTTCTGCCATTATCACAGGCGAAAACTACACGCTGACTCAGCCTTTCTTCCCGCAGTATGTCAACATGGACCAGTTCCATGCCGGCCCGATCCACCCGACCACACGCGCCAACCCGTCCAACATGGTTAACTTCGGCATCTGCGTCACACCTCAGGGCAAGCGTTATATCGACGAAGGTCAGACTTACGTTTACGTCGGTCAGAACACGCCGAAGCTAATCAAAGAAAACCGCGTATTCATCATTATTGATTCCCGCGTGGTCGACGAACCGATCGTTGCAAGACGCATCAAACGCTATCAAAAAGCCAAGGCCGAAATCTATAAAGCAGACACCATTGCCGAGCTTGCCAAACAGATGGGCGTCCCTGTCGATACGCTTGTAAACACTGTTAAAGAATTCAATGCTGCTGTCCATAACGGTACGACCGACAAACTGGCTGTTCCGACAACACTGGAAAAACCGTACACCATTGAAAAGGCTCCTTTCTACGGCTTTATGTTTGCCGGCGGCATGACCGCCACCTTCGGCGGTCCGAAGATCAATCCGAAGGCTCAGATCATCAATACCGAAGGTCAGCCGATCCCGGGTCTTTACGGTGCCGGCAACGCCGTAGGCGGTATCTTCTACGACAACTACCTCGACGGTTCTCAATTAACAGCCGCCGTAATATGGGGACGCATTGCTGCTCGCGAAGCACTTGCCCGCGCTAAGGCAATGAAGGGCTGATTTCTCGGCGATTATCAACCTCTCCCCGGTTGTACTTGCACTGCAGAATTTTTTGTTCTGCAGTGCTTTTTTGTTTTGAATTGCGGGTAAAGCTGCAGGATCGGAAATGTTTGATCGGAAATTTTCTTCCCAGAAAACGGTTTCGAAGGCGTTCGCAAACTGTATTCCGCAGCCGATGTTCAAATAAGTCAGCAGAGATTAAGCGGGAATCCTTATAATCAACGTACTTTTTTCGTCGAATTGAAACCGCAAGCATGTCTTCTCGTGTTATTCCAATTAAGGCCGCCACCAAAACGGTCCCGCTGGTCGGTGAAATCCGTCGTGACGATACTCACTGGATTGATTCCCGCGGGCGCCCTTTACGCGATGTCAGAATTTCTATAACTGACCGCTGTAATTTTCGGTGCCGTTACTGCATGCCGAAGGAAAAATTCGAGAAAGACCATTGCTTCCTTTCTCATACCGAAGTTCTTTCCTTTGAGGAAATCATTCGATTGGGACGGATCTTTGCTGCCAACGGCGTAGAAAAGATTCGTCTCACGGGCGGAGAGCCGCTTCTCAGAAAAGGCATCGAATTTCTGATCGAAGAACTCTCCAAGCTCAAAACTTGGAACGGCAAACCGCTTGACGTTGCGGTGACCACCAACGGAGCCGCCTTGTCCGCTAAGGCCAAATCTTTAGCCGCCGCCGGACTTAAACGATTGACCGTTTCTTTGGACGCCATGGATCCTCAGATTTACAAGGACCTCAACGACGTCAACTTCCCTATTGAGAAGACGCTTGCCGGAATTCAGGCCGCAAAAGACGCGGGCATTCCTTCGATCAAGATCAATGTTGTCGTAAAACGCGGCGTCAACGAAAAAGAACTCATCAAAATTGCCGAGCACTTCAAAGGCACCGGAATTATCGTCCGCTATATTGAGTTTATGGATGTGGGAACTTCTAACGGATGGCGGCTCGATGATGTGATTCCTTCGCGTCAAATCGTCGAAGAGATCAACCGCGTTTATCCGATCGAGCCTTTAGATCCAAACTACACAGGTGAAGTCGCCACACGCTGGGCCTACAAGGACGGAAGCGGAGAACTCGGTTTCATTTCCTCTGTGAGTGAACCGTTCTGCAAAGAGTGCTCCCGAATTCGTTTATCCGTTGACGGCAAACTCTACAAATGCCTTTTTGCGACGGAAGGCTTCGACATTCGCCAAATGCTCCGAGGAGGTGCCTCGGATGAAGAAATCGAGGAAGCCATCGGACGAATTTGGACAACGCGAGACGAACATTATTCCGAAATTCGAACGGAAAAGACCGTCAAAGCCAGGGCCGGCCAGCGAATTGAGATGTCTTACATCGGCGGTTAGGATTAATGCTCACGGATTTTCCTTGACTTTTAGATAATTTGTTTTTGGGATTCCGTTCAGCGCCGCCTCCTTCGTTATGATTGAAACATAAGTCAAATTTTGTTTCAGTCTAAAAATGAATTTCTCACCAATCTCAATCACCTTTTTCGCCTATTTGGTCGTTATGGTGGCTGTCGGCTTAGTGGCTTGGCGCTACACCAAAAATTTCAATGACTATATCTTGGGCGGCCGCCGTTTAGGCGCTGTTGTTACTGCATTGTCCGTGGGCGCTTCCGACATGAGCGGATGGCTCCTGATGGGACTGCCGGGTGCGGTTTTCCTCTCCGGTATCTGCGAATCCTGGATTGCCATCGGTTTGGCACTCGGCACGCTGGCCAACTGGCTCATCGTTGCCGCTCCGCTTCGCGTCTATACCGAAACAGCACACAACGCTCTTACGCTTCCGGATTACTTCTCTCATCGTTTTGAAGACAAGTCCCGCCTGCTGAGAATTATCTCGGCTGTCGTGATTCTGCTTTTCTTTGCGATTTACTCTGCCTCTGGCATGGTCGCGAGCGCCAGACTCTTTGAAATCGTCTTAGATCTTCCCTATTCCACTGCCTTGATTTTCGGTACCTTTGCCACCCTTGCCTACGTCTTCCTTGGGGGCTTCCTGGCCGTCAGCTGGACCGACACGATTCAAGCAGCCATGATGTGCCTGGCGCTCATCATTGCTCCGGTTGCCGTCATGATCGATTTAGGAGGTTTTACCGCCACGATTGAGCAGGTCAGATCCGTCGATCCGACGCACCTCAACATGCTTCAGGGCCAGACCTTCATCGGCGTGATTTCACTCCTGGCTTGGGGCCTTGGTTATTTCGGTCAGCCTCATATTCTGGTTCGCTTCATGGCTGCCAAGAATGCTTCTGTGATGCCGCGCGCCTGCAAGATCAGCATGATTTGGCTCATCTTCTCGTTGTCCGGTGCCGTTGCCGCAGGCTTCTTCGGATCTGCTTTCTTCTCGGCTCATCCGGATCTCGGCAAAGCCGTTGCAGAAAACCATGAACGTGTTTTCATGATTCTTTCTACGACATTGTTTAATCCTTGGATCGGCGGTATTCTGCTCTCCGCTATTCTGGCTGCCGTGATGAGTACCCTTTCCTGCCAGCTGCTGGTTTGCTCTTCCGTTCTGACAGAAGACTTCTACCGGGTATTCATCCGTCCGCATGCTGCTCAGAGAGAACTCGTTTGGATCGGCCGTCTTACCGTAGTTGCCGTCAGCGTCGTCGCGATCTTGATCGCTACGGACCCGAACAACCTGGTTCTCTCCTTAGTCAGCTATGCCTGGGGCGGTTTCGGAGCTTCTTTCGGCCCGATCATTATCCTTTCTCTTCTGTGGAAAGGCGTCACCCGCAACGGTGCTTTAGTCGGAATTATCGTCGGCGCATTAACTGTCCTGATTTGGCACCAGGGCGCATGGTGGGGCATGTACGAAATCATCCCCGGTTTCGTGCTCTCCTTCATTGCCATCATCGTCGTCAGCCTGCTTGACCCGAACAAGCCTTCTGCCACTATGATCGAAACTTTCGACAAAGTTCAGCACAAGCTTGAAGATGTTAAAAAGCAGCTTGCTTAACTTCTAACTGGCTTACAAATCGGGCCGCTTCGGCCCGATTTTTTTCTGTCTGAAACCAAGTTTTCTGCTACTTAACCTTCTGATTTCCTTGGCTTTAGTAAACAAAGTATTTCAGTTGTTTCATTCCATTTCTCCCCGCTCAATTTGGAAAGCTTTAACTAGGTGTATTAGGGCTAACCCCTTAGAATCAAAGTCACCAAGAAAGAATTTGATATAGGAGTTTTAAATGAAATTCGTTAAGGTTTTACTTCCCCTTGCAGCAGCCGCTCTGATCATGGGCACAGCTTCTGCCCGCGACTACGACGGCTTCTACGGCAAGGTTGAACAGATGCCTGCAACCGGAAACGGTGATTGGGTTATCGGCGGTAAGACATTTAAGGCTGACCAGCGCACTAATATCGATCATGGCCGCGATCAGAAGATCGGCGTCGGTTCCTGCGTTAAGGTTGAGGGCGACATCGACCGCGAAGGCAACTTCTTCGTTTCTGAAATCGAACAGAAGCGCGACAATCGCTGCCGTTAATTCTTAATTGAGTTGAGCAGCCTTCGGGCTGCTTTTTCTTTGTCTTTAACTCGTTAATAAATCAATGAAAAAATTTCTTCTTGCTTTAGCCGCTCTAAGTTTCTCTTTGTCCGCTTTCGCTGCCGGCGATGATGATGCTTTTTACGGAAAAATTGAAAAAATGCCTTCTGCACAAAATCCGACTTGGGTTATCGGGGGCAAGACTTTCAAAGCTGACGCCCGTACCAAGGTTGAAAGCCATGGCGGTCACAAGTTCGATGTCGGCGCCTGCGTCAAAGTTGAAGGTGATATTGACCACCGCGGTGAATTTTATGTTTCCGAGATGGAAATCAAGAACGAAAGCCGCTGCCAAAAATAATCTTTTGACAACTGAGTCTGCGTTCCTGTTTGACTAGCGCCTTGGTCCGGTGTTGGTGAACTCGTCTGAATTCTGAGGGAAATTCACAAAAAATCTCGCTTCGTGCAGTATGCAGAGGCGAGATTTTTTGCGCTCTATCGCTCGTCTGGTTCTATCAACGAGCAGATGGGCCTTTAATTACATTTTATTCGAGACTTTTGTTGCTGCGTGGTCAACGCCGTTGCCCAATGCTGCAACGTCTTTACCGACACCTTTAACAGTGTTGCAGCCGGCAAGACCAATCAGGAAAGCAGCCAAAATAGCGATCAATGAAAATTTTTTCATATCTTCCTCTAACGAATCAATAACAAACGGGCCTGAATTACAGTTTCTTCTGAACAGCTGTTGCTGCGGTATCAATATCGTTGCCTACCGCTGAAACGTCTTGACCTACACCTTTAACGGTCGAGCAAGCAGAGATGCCGATCGTAAAAACTGCGGCCAAAACCAAAAGAACCCATTTTTTCATTTTTTTTCCTCCGAAAAATCTTTTTTTCTTGATGTGGTTAATGTAAGCCTTTCCGGAGAGGAGACTGCCGTAACTGATTCAAAACGGGGCTTCTTTTTGAAGAAGCCCCGTCCAAAATAGAAATGAAATTCAACAGCCTAAGTGGTTAATTAGGCGTGGTCAGATCTGAGCCGAAATACTTCACGGATAGCTTGGACAACGTTCCGTCATTCTTCATCTCCTGAAGAGCATTGTCGACTGCCTTCTTCAAGGAAGCGTTGTCTGCTCCTTTCTTCAGCGGGATTGCATATTCAGTTGCTTTGCCCATCGTAGCGGCAATCTTCAAGGGTTCGTCCGGACGGTGCTTCATGTAGTCGCCGAAAGAAGTAGAAGCATTGATCGTTGCCTGGACTTGTTTGTTCTTTACCATCTGGAGGGTTTCGGCCAAGGTATCCACGCCGCTAACCTTAGCGCCGTACTTCTCACCGATTTCCTGATAAGTCGAACCGATGGAGTTCGCCGTTGTCTTGCCCTTCAGATCATTAAAAGAATGGATGTCGTTATTGTCAGAACGAGTAATCAAAACAGTACGGTCATAGGCATAAGGCGTAGAAAAATCATAGGTTTTAGCTCTTTCCGGAGTAATGTCCACCCCGTTAATCACGAGGTCATATCTTCCGGAATCCATGCCGGCAAACAGACCGTCCCAGGGACCTTCTACGATTTTGGCCTTAACGCCTAACTTCTTTGCTAAATTCTGAGCGACTTCAACGTCATAGCCGACTAGCTTGTCTTTTTCATCGTGGAAAGAAAACGGCTGCCAATCTTCCCCTAGACCGACTTTTAGTTCGCCTGCAGATTTAATCCTAGCCAAGTGGTCTTGAGAGGCAGACGAAGAATTGCCGCTCGGTGCCTTATCGCAGCCGACAAGCATAAGAGAAGCGGAACCGGCCATAAACAAGCCAAGGCCGAACTTAACCAAAGAATTAAAATTATGTGTCATATCTTATTCAATAACTAAAAATTAAAGAGAATTCATCGCGTTTTCCGCTTCACGCTGTTTCTTGAAAGCTTCCAATGCCGAGCGCTGCGCTTCCTGTGAACCGCTTGCTAAACGAAGGAAAGCACGCGTACGTTCGTTTTGCGGATGTTCGAATATTTGTTCGGGACTGCCTTCTTCAACGATCAAACCATGATCCATAAAAATAACCCGGTTAGATACATTATGCGCAAAGCTCATTTCATGCGTCACGACAACCATGGTCATGCCTTCTCGGGCAAGCTGACGCATTACCTCTAAGACTTCATCCGTCAATTCCGGATCCAGTGCGGAAGTCGGCTCATCGAAATAAATGATTTCAGGATCTGTGGCTAGGGCTCGCGCAATGGCGACACGCTGCTGGCCGCCCGAAAGCTCGCTGGGGTAAAAATTAGCTCTGTCTTCCAAACCGATCTTTCGAAGCAGCATCATGCCCTTTTTATTGGCGTCTTCTTTGCTCACGCCCCTGCCGGAAGTCAAGCCAAGGGTAATATTCTCGAGCGCAGTTTTGTTTCTGAAAAGGTTGTAGTTCTGGAAAACAAAACCGGTTTTTCTTTGAACCTCTGAGGCCTGTTCTCTTGTAGCAGCCTTGAGATCTATTGTTGTATCGTCCAGCGTTATGGAACCACCGTCTGCCCTCTCTAAGAAATTGATGCAGCGAAGCAACGTGGTTTTTCCTGAGCCGGAAGGTCCGAGAATTGAAACTACAACGCCTTTATAAACATCGATGCTGATATCTTTCAGGACTTCCAAGGTGCCGAAAGACTTTCTCACATGGCTTATGCGAAGGAGCGGATCGGTTTTTTCCATTATTTTGACTGCAAAAATGAATCGTTAGTTTGAGCCGTATTTGCCGAGTTTCTTTTCTCCACGGCGCTGGATGTACTCAAGAATCGTCGAGAAAATTAAATAAATGATGACAACTTCAATGTACACCGCCATGGTTTCGTAGGTTCGTCCGGCAATTCTCTGAGCCTGAAAGAACATTTCAGCCACCGTGATGTTCGCCGCCAAAGAAGTATCTTTGACCATTGAAATCATCGAGTTGCCCAGCGCAGGAAAAGCCGTTCTGAAAGCCTGAGGCAAAACTACGTGCCACATGATTTGAAAATAATTCAGGCCGACGCAGCGTCCAGCTTCCATCTATCCCTGAGGCACCGACTCTAACGCACCGCGGATCGTTTCAGCGTTATAGGCACCTTCGTTGATTGAGAAAACAATCACAGCTGCAAGGAAGGCATCCACCATAATGCCGATACTCGGAAGTCCGAAGAAAACGACGTACAACTGGACAAGAAGCGGTGTTCCTCGGATCACCCAAACGTAAAAGCGGCAAATGTGGCGAAGGACCGGAACTTTAGAGTACTGGATCAATGCCACAACAACAGCAATGACCATGGAAAGGGCAAACGAAATGATCGTCAGAGGTATCGTTACTGTGATGCCTTTGAACTGTTACGCGACAGCATAGAATGACCATCTAACGACAACATTTTGGAATCAGAGGCAAAGGAATTCTTGGGCAACTTGTAAAGCCTCCTACTCTCATTCGAGAACCCAGAGCTAATCCTTCTCGAACCTCCTCAGAGCTACTTTAGTCAGACGACTGAGAAAATTCCTCAAAAAATTCCGTCAGGATACCTGCCGATCTTTAATAATTTGCCTGTTTTACGAAATTGCGTATAATTCAGTTCTTCTTCGGAAAGGTGGCAGAGCGGTTGAATGCTCCAGTCTTGAAAACTGGCGATGAGCGATCCTCATCCGTGGGTTCGAATCCCACCCTTTCCGCCAACGGTATTTTTAAATCAATAACTTGCAAGAGAGTTTTTAAAAAGCACCACCAAAAGCACCACCAGTAGAAAAAAGTTGAGGCGCGTTGAGCGCCTTTTTTAATGTCTGAAACTTCTACTTTTTACTTTCGACAACAACACTTCTTCTCGTCAAAATATTTCCGCTCTGCCACTTCTCCCTGTTTCCCGATATTAAATGAATCGACTGGGCGATGGTAGCCCATCACGCGGGTCCAGACTTCACACTTCGTCCTCTTGCTGTTTGGAATACCGAGTTTTTCAAGTTCAGTCATTTTCCTTTCTCCTTACCTGAGTTGGATTGCACATCTTTCAATGATTCGTCTATCGCTGACTGCGCGTTCTGCACATTCTGCAAGAGTTTTTGAAGAGAGCTCAAGTGCGCGTCTAAATCGACTACACTCTCCAAGCTCCCTCTGTAACTTTCGCTGTATCGCGGCGTCTCGCTCGCGCACCCTGAGAGCAGAATCGTTAAGGACACCAATAGACTTTTCCAACTGCGCAATTTCTTTATCCTTTCTATGTAACGTTTCTATCTGGTGAGCAAGTAGCCGCTCCCGCTCCTGCGTCCAGCGCAACTCTGTTTCCTGTTGGCCGAAGTGATAACCGAGCACCGAGAAAAACATGACGGCGGCTGTAATTAGGATTACTCGGATCATTTTCTGAAAAAGAGTTCTAGTTCTGCGTTTCGGCGCCTTCTCAACCCGTCTTCAAACTTCGAGCCAGGGTTGACATATTTCGGCCACCATTCTTTTATCCCCTCAACATCTTGAGCATTGATTTTTTTGAACAACGTGTAACGTCTGCACTTGGTCAAACCGAAATTGAACACAAAACTCATCAAAGCGACAAACTCGTTCTCGGTAATGTCGATGTGTATCAGCCTAGCAAGGTCTTCTTTAGTGTTCTCCAAGTCTTCTTCCAGAAGGCGATATGCTTCCTCTTTTGTGATGGTTTCACCCGGAAACACGTTTTTCGTGTGGCCAAACCCGATCGTCCATTTGCCCGCAGGACATTTGTAAGCGGTGAGTTTCGGTTTATTGTCAGCTTCCCACTTAGCTACAAACGGAGCGGCGAGCTCTACCGGATATAACAAGACGTTTTGTTTTCTCATTTAGCCGCCTCGTGGTATTTGTAGAGCTCTTGAATCATTTTGGTGTTGTTGTGTATGGCCTGCTCATTGGCCCAAATCCCGTGCTTAATCTCGTCGAAAATTACACTGCGTTCGCAGTAGTAATGGCCGAGCAAAAAACCGAAACACACTGCTATAGCAATAGCAACGGATCGGCACAACCTAATTGACCACTCGTTGAGTAAAACTGTCATTGTTTCTCTCCTAAGTTCCTATCTAAAAATTTCCTAACGTAGTAAACGATTACGCGCACACCCAGGTACGCCGCCATGAAGGAAACTCCGACAGAAACCAGTTCGTTTATGCCGTAGCCCTGCAAAATCCAAAACACACCGATCGCCGTGAGGCCTCCCGAAAAAGACTCCCACAAGGCGTCCATCACTGAAAACTCAATCGGTCGTTCTTTGCGTTTTTCGCGCCAGTCGTCCACGTATCGGAGCATTCCGGCTATCAGCCCGAAGCCTCCGACAAAAACGACCAACGTGTTTATTAATTCCGTCGGTTTCATCATTGTTTTTCCTGTTGCCGCCAAGCGGCGCTAAGTGTCAATGACTTCCAAACGGTCTTGGGATTTGTTTTATTCATTGACGCGCTTTCTATTGTCTGAACAAACGGCTCGAACGCAGATAAAAAATGACGTCCTTGATGAATTATTTTTCAAGGACGCCAAAGCTAGGAATGCTATTTGTTTAATTGCTGCTTACTCGCCTCGATCCCTTTTCTCCGTTCCTGCTCTTCTTTCATAATTCGCTGAATGCGTTCATAAGCATCTTTGCGAGCATCCTCAAGCTGACTCATCGGGAGACCTTGCCGAGCCGCGGCCCTTGCTTTTGCTCGGTACTGCTGCTTAATCGCATTGATCTCTACGCGAGCCTTGACGCCCGCCATCTGCTCTTGATACTCGAAATCGACCAGGCGGTTTTTAATACCTACGGAATGCTCAAGCGCGCGGCTCAACTCCATCGGTACGTGATTTCCTGTAAACCCGTTTTTGCCGAACCAATTGGTAAGCACCTCATGAGTCGTTTTTGCGCCTGGAGTATCTTTTAAGAACCCGTAGCCGGTTTCGTAGGAGATTGCCTGAGCTAGTCTGGTGCCGTGATACGACCACGGAGCAAGCGAAGGACTCAGGTTTTTAGCGAGCCACTCTGCTCGTTTCTGGAATTTCTCTGAATCCGTGTCGCCGAGTTCGTTTACGACCTCCTTGCCGGTGAATGAATCCTTGTTTGCCACCATGGCTAATGCAATACCAATAAGCGGATGACTTGGCATGATCGGCTGAAAAATATCAATGCCACCCATCTGATTATCTGCGTCAAACATGTCGCCACCAGGAATCCATCGGCTAATGTCCAGGAACTGAGCCTCACCAGTGAGGGAATCGTTCCATATGCGAACGCTCTTCGGAGTGAAAAAAGCAGTCATGCCCTTCATGTACTCAGGCATGGTTTTTTCTTCGTAGTCCTGAAGTTTTTGAGCACGATCCCAGCGTTTAAGCAGGTTATCGTCGTCACCGCCTCCGGCCAATAGGAAGTACGTAGCCATCTTCAGCGAAGACAGGATTGCCGCCGGCGCTAAAAACCTGCCAGGATGGACCATCGCTGTTTTAAGCAAGCAGGGAATAGCCTTATACGTCCAAGCAAAGAACGGAATACCGTAATCGCGAATCTTGGCTGCGCCTGAAGGCAAGTCGTCATAAGTAAAAATGTACGTGTTCGCATAGTCAACGGCATCCTCAGGGCTCATCATTGCGTCGTATCTGGCGTGTTTGTAGAGCAGCAACTTGAAGAAAGCATCTTCAAACTCGTAAGCACTGCGAAGTTTCGAACGAAGTCCCCAGCTCAAGAACCCGTTTACAAAATCAATGGTCTTATCCAGCCCGCTTTCACTGCTCTTAAGCAAGCTCCTCAAGGTCGGATCGGGGATGAGTTTTGCCATTTCCTCTTTCGTAAATGAGCCTGAGAAAAGTCCGTACTTGTACGCCTCCTGTATCAGAGGAGAGTTCTTTTCTCCCTTTATGAACTCGTTGACCGTTTCCGCATAGGCCCCGAGGTCCCAGTAAGAAACTCCTGCAAAGTGAGCCATCGTCAAGTTGCCAACCGTGTTATTAAAGTGCGCGACAGGGTTTAAAACCGTCTTGCCCTCTTTCCAGGCTGAAAGCATTTTGCGATAGGCTTTTAGGATCGCGTTCGTTTCCCTTGTCACATTCTGCAACTGAGCGAAGACTTCCTGAGTTACATAACGACCTGAAAGATTTCCATATTTCTTAACTCCCGGAGCTCCTTCAATATCAATTTTAGGAACGAACACATATCCGTCAGCAGGAGAGCCTCGGGAAAATCGAGAATCAGAGGAAAGATTGTTATACAAGCGCATGACGGCCAAATCTCTTTGAGTGGCCATATAGCCGAGTACAAATCGCGTTAAAGAGTCACGCACTTCACCCATAAGAGCCCTCTCTTCAAAGGTGTAGTCTTTCCAAACTGTCACGCCTTCGGAAATGACTTGTTCAGGATCCTTGCCAAACAACGTTTCAACCCGCGGGTCGGATCCGACATATTTCAGTTTTCCGTTCTCAAACTCCCAATTTTGGTCACGAACCTCAAAGCCCATCTGGACGTACTGAGCAACTTCTTTTTCACTGGTAGCGATCTGGAAGTTGCCGCGTCCTTTGAGGTGGTTTCCGGTAATTGATGCAATCGGTTTTTTGCGCCCAAAGAACTCGTCGAAAACACTCTGCTGAAATTCTTTTTGAGCACGGTTGTAAATACGTGGGAGATACTGGCCTCGCCAACGATCCGCTGCTTCTTTGGAAATTCCACCGAGAGCTACAAGCTCATCCGTTTGCCGATTGAAAAGGTCCTGCATAGCCAAGGCCACTTTCATGACCTTTTCAGACGGAACAACGTTTGAGGCCAAGCACTTTTCAATAATGTCTGAAACCTGAACGCGCTCCCAATCTTTCCATGTGCTCATCTCCTTGACGATCGGTTCCAGCTCGCGCATGATGTTGTCCTTGTCGGCTTTAAACTGCCTCATCTGCTGGCGTAACTCTTTGCCCATCATTCCAAGCTGGAATTTGTTATTGGCCAGATTGTCGATTAAATCGAAGGTACGCTTCATAATTGCCGCGCCGCCGTCATAGAGTTTTTCACCCCAGTTAAATTTGTAATCGCCGAACTCGTCCTTAGTCCAAATGGGACCAAGACCCCAAGACGTATTTCTGGAGTGACTGCCTCCGGGCCCCGCCTCTTTATTGACCGAGAACTTCACGGCCAAACTCGGCTGTTGGTACTGAGGATTTGCCGCCTTGACGGATTCTTTGGCCATTGCGCGCACGTTCGACATTGCAATGTCCACAATGTCCTGAGCGCTGAGCTTATTCACATCCCTGAAGTTGTGACGAATGAGCCAAGCATTGATCGCGGCTTTCAAGCGTCTAAACCACTGGCGGATCGGTCCGCTCAGTTTTTTAGAATTTGCCGCAACTTCGGTAAGATATGCACAGGCCTCTTCTGCGTTCGACTCTTGTTCTCCTGCATCAATCAAGCGCTTGTGAGCCTCAATTGCCGTCGGATCTCCATTTCTGAATCCGACATTTACAATCTGCTGAGCTCGTTTGATTATCGGCTTCATGGTCTGGCGAAACTCTTTATCCGCAGCCATGTGAATGCCGATTTCGTGCATAAAGACGCCGCGCGCTTCGCCTTTCTTGATATTGCCCGCAATGATGTAGGACTTGCCTGTTGCAGGATCGTAAATGCCTTGGACAGTACCATCTTTGGAGTACTTGATAAGTAAGTTCTCTCGGACGATAATGTCAGCAATAGCAGATAAGTTCCTGTTGCGGTCCCTCGGAGACAAGTTCCTCTGAGGTAGCGAAGTGGCAGGAGGCTGACCAGCCGGATCGAGGAGACTTGAGGATCCGGCTTCTGCTTTTTTGGGAAAAGAGCCATAGGCCGTGAGCACATAGTTGTTACTTCCGCTCAATCTAGTCACACCCACTCTAAAATTTTTATAAGTTAGAGTCGCTCTGTTGTTCTGGAAGCTCACCTCTCCATCAATCAATGTCCTTACCAGTTTCCTCAGGACTCCCGCAATCTCCTCAGGTGAAAGTTGGTCTTTGATAGAGCGCTTTTCAATAATGTGCGAAAGGCCCATTGCTCCCTTAGTTTTGAACTGAATCTCATCTAAGATTTCGCCCAATTTACCCCAGTCAATATCAATCCAGCCGTTTAGTGAGTCATTGAACGCCACTCTGTGGGCGGAAGTTCTATTTTTTAAAGCCGCCTGAAGCTTCTTTATTGCGTTCTCGTATCTTTGCTGGTGATCAACGTTGGACGCTCGGCTGAAGTTCATCTTCTCAGAGATTTTAGTCGGCAAATCTTCCAGAGAGCCAACGACTTCTACTCGTCCGCTTTCTTCCAAGGCTTTGACCGTCGACTCTCCGACCATTGAAGAAATTTCCGTACGGGCAGCTTGAACGGTTTCTTTCTCTTTGCCCTCGGCTCTATTTTTCGAAGCATAAGCTCCGGCAACTCCGCTATCAGCCTTTTCCTCGGCTTGCTCAAAAAACTCTTTGATCTTTCTCTGAGTGATACGACCGTCAAGCTCCGTTTCGTCCACAATTCGGCCTTCAGGCGTGTAATAGGAAAGAACAAGAAACCCATTGTCATCGCCCATTTGCGCCAACATCTGCACTTGAGCTTTTGTTGGCTGACGGCTTAGCGCTCCAATACTGGAGTCGTAATCCATCCGCATAGCTCCGGTGCGAGCCATGAAGTTGTACATATATTCTGAACGGTCCTTTAGCCCTTCGTTCGCGAATAAGTCCTCAGTGGAAAACCCTGAGTAGTTTTCTCCCGCCACCTCTCTATGGTCAACCGTTCGTTGACCTCGCATGTATCGGCGAGTCTCCTTGTCGGACGGATCAACCTCATGAGCTCCAGTCATGTCCAGCATGTCACCATCCTGCATCATGTATCCGGTTTCATGCGGATCGTAGGTTGTTCCGAAAAGCTCCTTAACTCCGTTTGTTAATTCAGAATCTTCATGCCAGCCAGAGGATTTAGAAAACTTAAATCCTTCTTGTCTGCTCAGAACATCCTCTTCAGAAATAGTGTCGTCGCTGGATACGTTGGGTGCTTTTCGTGGATTTTCCCAAGGAGAATTATCTGCTTCTGCCTTTACTTCTGCTTCTTGCGGTTGACCATTTCCTTGATCGTCTGAAGATCTTCCGGTGTCATTCTGGCCTTGATCTCTTCCGGCGTCCCGCCCTGAAGCATTTTCTTGAGTACTGACAGGCCCCTTGGAGTCTTCGTGAGTCTTTGTGAATCCAGTGTACTTTTCGCCATAAGTAGCCTCCATCTCCTCCTCGTATTTGTGCATTATATCGGCGCGTCCTGGCCGCTCGTAGCCGAACATGTTGCCTTCATCAGAGTCTTTGGCAGCAGTTGCCGCAAACTCAATCGCAGACTGCAAAATCGCCAGCGGCTTTTCAATACCTCTCTGATCAATAGCAAAGAGTTTCTTGAACTCCATCACGTCCGGATCGGAGAACGCGTTTGTTTGGCGTGCGAGATCCTCAATCTGCTGGCCTGCTTTAATGCCTTCAAGGATTTCGCTCACTGCGTCCACAATCAGCGGACGAATATCTAAGTCGCCTGCACCCTCTAATTTGATCGCATAAGGCGCCAGGCGAGCCAGAATATTGATGAGCCGCTTCCCTTCCGGTCGAACGCTCATGGCGTACAACTCAGTCAAGCGGTCCGTCTTATAAGCTTTCTGGAAAATAGCATTGTTCAAACGGTCGATAGCCTGTATTGTCGGCTGCCCGCTAGGACTGATTAACTGTGCACGCTCCTGCTCCGGCAGCCGCTTTACAAACTCAGCTACAGATTCAGCACTGGGCGAGCCGTCCTGATTGAACTTAATCGTCGTGAGATCAACCCGATTGGAGTCGTTCTGAGCCGTCTCAATCGGATTCATTTGCAGGTTGCTCACCGTATTCGTGCGATCGCCGATATCGGAGGTGACCTGATCGTTCGGCATGACGCGCACAAGAATCGGGTGCTTCATCGATTTGATGACAGCAGGATCCACACCGTGCATGTCGTCGGCCTCAAACTCTGAGCGGTATTTAGAAGCCGTACCGATTTTGTAGGCGTGCTGCATAGCCGTGATTCGACCGTTGCCGGCTATGGCGTTTACTCTGTCAAACGCACCGTAGTTTGGAATAACGTTGCCGTCAATGTCGTTAGAGGTGAGAACGTCATCGGCTTCAATTACAGCGTACTGCACGGGGATCCTCTGCCCCTGCTCGTCAACCGCGTAATCCTTTCGTCCCAGCTGAGCATCAGGCACCTGGCCGTAGGCGACAACAGGGGCTCCGTCTGCGAGTTTCCGACTGAACGAAGTTCGGCCGAAGTCTAGGTGATTAGCCATGTTGTGCATTTGAGCAATAGAAGCCTTCGTCGAACGATTTCTGTTTTGCAGAACAAAGCCGCCTTTTGCGTCTGAAGCCGAAGGCGGATTGAAGCCTTGTTCTTGAGTTGCCGCAGGCGGTGTTTGAGTTAAAGCAGGAGGTGTCGCCGCCGGAGAAGTGCTCGTGTCCTCTGCCTTCTTCGCCCCTGCTTCAGCATTCACTGAAGGCGGAAGGTTGGGAGGAGTGTTAGGCGTCGATCCGGCCGGAGTTGCACTCTCCGGAGGCGGTAAGCTCGGAGGCGTTGCTGTTGCAGCCGCTGGTGATTCTTCTACTGGCGGCGGAAGTTGCGCCGCGGCTCCTTGTCCGCTCGGAAGAACAGGCGGCGTTTCAGGCTGAGGCGACTGTGCCGGCTGTGTCGGATGCGCTTTGTTTTCTGAGGCTGTGTATCTAGGCTGTAGCGTGTTGCTGCCGAGTTGAGAGATAAGCTCGGCCACGTCAACACCCTGCTCCGGCGTGATGTCGCCTCGCTGAAGCGCTTGAGCCAGAGCCTGTCGCACTCTGGACGAAGAGGTGTTGTTGGTTTTTATATTGCTCAGCGAGCCGACCGCGCCGCCCGTGCCGGCACCGATAATGCCGCCGTACGCTCCGCGTTTGGAAGTACGTAACGGATTGATCTCTTCTTTGCGCGCAACTTGTTCGCCAAGCGCATTGCCGCCTTCTTCGATTGTTTCCTCAATGCCTTCTTTGCCTGCGTCCTTAAGGCCGCCGATAGCCATACCTCGTGGCAGAGGAACGCCGCTCTTGCGGCCGGCTCCGCCGGTAAGAACTTTCGCCAGAGTCTTATCTGCCGCGCCTCCGGTCAATGCGTTGGCAAGCAAAGACATCGCACCTGATACGCCTGCTCCTTTGTATCTGTCAGGAAGAGAAACCTCTTCAGTTTCATTAAACGTATCCGCGGCATTCATCAGGGCGTTTGTCCCCGCCACGCCTGCCGTGAGTATTTTTTCTGTCGCGGCTTTAGACAGAGCCCCCTTTAACGCGTTCGCAACTCGTAATGCACCGGCACCCCCGGCCGCAGGAACCAGCATTGAGCCTAGGCTTTTAATCGCTGTACCAATAGCCTCCCTGGGATTCTCCATTGCCACTCTGGGCAACTCGCTCAGCCCTCTCGTATCGTCATTCAAATAGTCAGATACGTTCTTTGCCTGCTGCTTGGCTTCTTCACTCAGGATGTTGTTTTCAAACTCACCTTCGACGTTTTCAATTCCGCCGTAAATTTTTTTCGGCAGATCAAATTTGTCACCCGTTGCCAAGCGCACCATTCCTGCAGCTGTCTTCGCGAGTTCCGTTGGAATAGTGAAAACTCTGGCGTAAGCATCGTGCACCGGCTCAACTGCTTTCTCCAGAGTTTGGAGATTTGTCAGCCCCTCAGGATTCTGAGGCGGCGTGTAGTACGGATTTTCAATGTTCAGCTTTTGATTGAACGCTTCAATGCCGGCCCGTGGATTATCTGCGTTGGCAATCTGCTCTTCTAAAACCTCGTCGAGATTGCCGGTATCGTGGAATTTTTCAAACTGGTTTGCTTGATAGGCCGTGCGCCCTTTTTCTGCCGCTAGCTCCAGCCTTGCCAAAAAGGAATCATCGTTTGCCGGCTGATGTGGTTGAGCATTAGTAGCAACTCGGGCCCGATAAGAATTTTCAGCCGCCTTTAAATCATCAATAAAACTCATTCGATTCTCCAGCCGTTTTGTTTAGCGATGGCAAGCGCCTCTTCTGGGCTCAGTTTTCCCGCTTCTACTTGAGCGATTAAATCCTCTTTGCCGAGGCGCTCAGCTAAATAGTCGGGGGCCGTTTTAATATCAGGTTGAGGGGCCACCAATGGCGAGGTCTGAGCTTGTGCGGGAAACTCTGTTTTTGTATCGGGTGTTTCAGGAATTTGGTCCGACATAGGTTCGGAACCTGCCGGAAACATCCCCTTTGCAAAATTGAAGATATGACTAAAAAACTGATTTGAATCTCCTCTGCTCGTGTCTGAGTCCTCTGGTTCGGCATGCGGTTGTGCGATAACTTCTTGGAAGTACTTCATCGCAGTATTGGGATTAAGTGGCACACCTTGAGTTTTGATGGACCAGTCGTTGACCTTGGCATACTGCTCAGGAGACACGGTGGGCTTGCCGTTCAAATCCTTGCCGTCACCGATCATGTCGGCAACAGTCCACGCGAGTTTCGGCTCTTTCACTGATCCCGTGCCTACCGCTCGAGGCGCAAAGCCGCCTGCTTCTGTCTGTTTTTCTCTTAGCGCCTTTGTCGCCATCGAAGCGGCCGCCGCCGCGTTGTTCCGATTGGCGATAGATGCTTGGACGCCCGCAAAAATTTTACTGAGGCCATTCGTATTGTCAGAAACTGCGCCCGTCGCTTGGTCGAATACCTGTCCCGTGTTCCCGATGTTCTGGAACGGCATATAGGCCTTCCCGTTGACAGCCGCAATGGCGGCGTTGCGTACGCCCTGGTTCGTCATGTCTTGGCCTTGAAAACTGTCCATGACTCTTTGAACGGCGTCGTATTTCTGCTGGTTAAGCGCCACATTAGAAAGGGCTTTGCGGACCGCGCCTTCGTTTACGAGGTGCCTGTTTTCTAACTGCATGCGGTTTAACGCCAGCTGAGCCGGCAAAGAAAGCACGCCCCGCAAGCTGTTCGAAAGCGCGTTTACGCCATTATTTGATAACGTAAATCTCATTATTTCCTCCACCCAAGCAGCGCAGGAACGCCCGTGAAGAACTTAGATATACCGCCGGATGTCGCCGCGACTCTTGGTGCAGCCATCGTTTTTGCAACAGAAGGCGCCAGAAGCCCCGATGAGTACGCAGAACTTGCCGCGGGTGTAAGGACTCCGCCTCCGATAGCCTCAGAGGCCGCAGGCGTAATTCCGTTTGCTACAGAGGTTGCGCCTAATCCGGTTTCCACTCCGGTTGTGGCTGCTGTAGCGGGTGCGGCCGCCGCAAGCCCCGCTCCCATCATCAATGCCGAACCCAAGGCGCCTGCCAGTTGTCCTCCAACCTTCCAGCCTTGCTGTCCATTGGCCGCGGCCTGAGCTCGCAGCTGCGCAACTCGGTTGTTGCCGTTATTAAAGTTGTTGAGTAAGTTGATTCGGTTCGTTAGATCGGCAACGTTAAATCCTTCTTGCTGTCGAAGCCGTTGAGCAGATGTCACGTTGCCCATCATTTGAGCGAGATTTCGAATATCTTCTAAGGACTGAGCGTTTTGCTTAGCTCGGCTCGTTTCGTAATCGCTGGATACGTCGCCCGTGGTCCCTTTCTCAGAGTTGCGAACAATCTGAGCGTCGGAAACTGCTGTTCCTACGTTGTCCTTGGTCTGCTCAGCCAGTTCTTCCTGAGCCTTAACGCGGCTGTCTGTTTCGAACTCTGGCAACGCTTTTAATAATTCATCTTGAACTTTGTCGGTGTTCTTTCCGCTCTCTGCGAGCGCAGTCGTCAAAATTGAGTTGGCCTGACGGGTTGCCTTACTGTTACCGTAGGCGCTCGCCGCCGTTCCTGCCGCGGCTAATGCCGCTCCGACCCACATGGCCGCCGTTACGAAACTCATTTATTTCTCCTCGTGGTTAGAAGCGAGGCCTCTTCTGTCGCCTCGTCTTCCGCCTCTTTTACAGTCTTTGCCTGCGTCGCAAAGGAGGCGGTGACATATGTATCGGTTAATGCGCAAATAATTTGTTTGCGACCCGCCTCTGCTTTAAAAGTCGCGAAACCCTTTACTTCGGCCGCCTCATCGCCCAGATTCAAAATGCAGTCGCCATAGAGCTGGAGAATCGTCGGAACCTTAAGCAGTGCGCCCGTGATCACGACCCCGGCTGGAATGCGGATTGACCTGGAATAAATGCCTGCATGCAGAACGGACTCAACCTGAATTGCCGTCTGAGGCCCTTTCATCAGAAGCGACTCAAAGCGCCGTACTTTTTCCAGAGATTCTTTTGAGAGTGCCGGCACTTTAATTTCCGGTAAAGACAAACTCTTTTGCATCGATTACGAACCTGCGTAAGACGAGTGAGTGTCGGAAACGCCCGTATTCTGTTGACCGTACAAGCCTCTAAGCGCGGCATTCTGGCCTGAGATTTGCTTGGCCGCGTTGTTAAAGAGATAGGCATTGGTCAAGTCGTTAAAGAGCTGGCCGACCTGAGCGATCGCTTGGTCCGCGGCACCTTGATTGATATTGTTTGCCAACTGAGCATTGGCCATAGATCCCACGTCAGATCCGCTGATGCCGGTCTGAGCAAGCTGTAAAAGATTCTGTTTTGTTGCCTCGTCGCTGACTCTGAGCTTTGCGGCCGCGTCATCTGCAATGCCTGACGCATTCAGCAGGCCTTTGTTCGTGCGTCTATCAAGTTCGGCGTTAGAATCGACGTCAACCGACCCACCCAGTAATCCGTTGCGGGCCAGTGCAAATCTATTAGCGCGCTCGGCATCTTGTGCCTGACGGTTTACTTCGTCCGTATTCAGTTTATAAACCGCGTCACGGTGCTGACGGTAAAGTGAATCCCGATTCGCATTATTGAAAATGTTGTTGATGGTGTCAGTCGCCTCTTTGATTTTCTTCTGGCGCAGCTGTTCTTGCTCCATCGAGTACTTCGCGTAACGGTCACTCGACTTAGAGCCGCCTTTGCCGTACTTGACGAATAACGCAGGCCCTTCCAAAAAAGCGGCGTGCTCGGCCAAAAAATTCTGTAGTTCAACGCTAATCATGAAATCGGTCTCCTCACTGTTCGGTAAATCTCTCTGAATCCTGCGGGTGCCAGTAATCTCTCCATCGCCGGAGAAACCTCGGCCTGCATGTCGCTGGCTCCGCACGCCCGCCAATACTCAAATAGGTATTTTCTGTAGTACTCGAAACACTGAAGAATTTTTTTGCCGCCGACGGCGCAAATATTTACTACCGTTTTTCGCGGGTAAACCAAAAACTCAAACACGCAGATAAAAATCGGGAGGTTATCTTCATAAACGAGGAAGGCACTCATGCGATCGTGAGCAATAAGTTCCTTGATGTCGCTTGTTTCGTATTCGCCATGGACAGCATTTTTTACGCAGCGCTCAACAAGCGACGCGGTATCCGGCCAGAATCGCTCTATGTTGCCGCTTCTAATTACTTCAATATGAAAAGTCATAGGGGCCCCAGAACGTCAAAGTAGATTGTTAGTGCATCGAGTCGGAACTTTTTCTTTGTGAAATTCCGGATTCGAAAAGAAAATGCCGTGCCCATGCACTCAATCGGAATCAGTCCGCCCGGGCGTGTATTGCCGTCTATGTGGACTTCTGGCGTATAAGCGTCACGGTCTCGCTCGTCGTAGCCTACTGCCAGCTCACACTCTCCTTCGCATACGACATCTACACCGTAAATTCTCTTCAGCTCTCCAGGCTTCTTAAGGTCCATGTACGGTATTTCTATAAATACCTCGAAGGCCTCGCCGTCGTCCGTGTATGACTCTTCGTCCAGTCGGAAAACCTCGTTTCCGCATCGAATGTACATTTCTTGTCCCAGCTGAGCGACAGAATCAACGCGCTCATTTAAGAGGTACTGCGACCACGCTGAGATTTTTGACGTGCGGGACAGCGAATAAACAAAAAGGTGTTTGCCCAGGCAGCATACGTACTGACCCGTTCCATAAAAGTAGAAGGACTGAGGAACCGCGTCGGTTTCTTTAAGGCGCGAGCGAACAAGTGAGTCAATCGGAGAGCCGACGTCAACATCGGCCAGGTTGTCCGTGTATGCGAGCGTTGTAATGGAACGGAAACCGTAGTCCGAGAGAAAGTATAGGTCACCGGAAACTGTCGCCACAGTTTTCGGGAAAGAGGTTCCGACGTTCTCTACACGGTCGGCCATTCCCATCGCGTTTGGATCAGGATCAGTGCTCCAGATTTGGGCGTTGTCGCGGCTCAGTACAACCAATTTGTTCTGATAGATCCCAAGAGCGTTGGCTGTTTTTTCACCCGTTGCGTTCAGCCCCGTCGGCAGAAAACCGGCATCGTTTGCAGAGGTCCAATCTCGGCAATTGCCGGTAGCACTAAATCGGACGGTATCGCCACGCGTGCCGACAGCAAATATTTTTGAATCCAGTTTTAGGACCGCTTTGGAATGCGGGCAGTTTTGATCCGTAATCAGCGTTGAAGTGCCGTCCAAATAATGGTGTTTAGTTTGCCCGTTAGCATGAGTCACCGCCACATAGATATATCCGTTAAATGCGTCGGCAAAATGCACGTCTGTCACGGCCGAGTTGTCGTTATAGAGGCGGTTAGCCTTGAAAAGCGTGTTGGCGTGATTGATCTCAGAGGATCCGCAATAGAACGTATTTAATTTGCCGTTATAAGCAAAGAGCCCTTTTGTGCCCGGCTCAAGGTCTGCCACCTTGGTGAGGCCTTGTCTTTTGGAAATTGCCAAGCCCGTCGTGACGTAACCGTTTTTTAATTCCTGAAGGCGGTTTGCGTCAGATACAGCCGGCCCTTTCCTTAGGTCAATTCCCAGATCAAATTTGGTGAATGAAATAATCGGCATGGGAACTCCTATTCGTAGAAGCGAGCCCGATCAATGCCGTCAGCCCCTCGTTCAACAAACCAGCCCTTGCGTCCTACAGAAGGGCTTCCATAATTCGTTTTGAAAACGTGTTTCCCACGCTCGACCTTGAGTAATTGATCAAAGGAAGTGGCTGCCGCCTGGTAGTCCGGATGCCGATAGTGCGCCTTGGCCTGAGCTAACGCATAGAGAAACACGAGCCTAGATGGCACGGACGGAACGTCTGTGTCACGCTCAAAGCGCCGCTTTCCGGACAGATATTCGAGCACTAGTTCGTAGTTATCTGAGTCAGGAGCAGGCCATAGCTCTATCTGGCCGTCATACCAATCCCAGCGAACAGGGCGTTCAGGTTCGTCCTCAGAAGAGCGAATGCCGTCATCAATGCCGTAGAGAAGCGAATAGCGTTCATTGCCGTCAGCGATCCAGAAGCGAGAGATTGTCGACGGCTCAATGTCCTCGTCGAGGATGTCGTCATGACAGTCGTAGAGTTTCGATTTCTTAGCAAGCTTGATTCTGGCAACTCGCTTAGTGCGGGGGTGTTCCAGCTCTTCGTAAATATAATCGTGCGCTTCCTGCAGAAAGCTCCTCATGATCGGATCGTTGTTGTGGGAAGCGGGTCCCTGCGTTACAAATCCGAGCCGCGCCTTTAATTCCGTCATTAAAGAGCCAAGATTTTTCGTTTCGGCCATTACTCAGTCTCCAGTTTGATTTGCAGTTGTCCATTGCTCACAATCAGCCGAGCGGACACGGCCGTTTTTCCCACCAAGCTTTTGCGTACAACGTTTGTGTCGATTGATGTAATCAGGCCGTCCTTCCCAGGGTCTCCTTTCTGCCCAGGATCGCCTTTGACGCCAGGGTCTCCTTTCTGACCAGGATCACCTTTTTCTCCCGGATCTCCTTTTTGCCCAGGGTCTCCTTTCTCGCCTTTGCCAAATTGAACGCCATTGCTCCAATCCCCGACGGTATCGGACAGTTTCCAATACAGTTTCCCTTGGTCTGTCGCTAAGAAAGAAAACCCTGCAGCTCTATCGTTGTAGAGCGCTCGGTATGACATAGGGCGTTGCACGTCCGCTGAAAAGGACGGGCCGACGGGGCCAGGATCGCCCTTCTCGCCTTTTTCTCCCGGATCCCCTTTTTGCCCAGGATCTCCTTTTGCCCCTTTGAGTTCGGCCTTTAACGTCGCCTTGAGTTCTGCGGAAACTTGGTTCGATCCCAGAATTCCTTCTTTTACCGTCCCGTCGTCGTTCAGAATGCTGCCGAGATTTGTTCTGAGGCCGTTGATGCTTTCGCTCACGCTGTCGAGTTCTTGATTGACTGCGTTGTGATCAGTCGCGTTTGCCGCGTCATTTGTGAAATCTTTGACGCGCTCGTATTTTTTCGCTAGTTGCGGCATTGAGTTCTCCTATGAATCTCATTGATTTTCGAAGAGGACCGCGCGGGCAAAGAGAAAAAATGCTGATGAAAATCCCCTCGAAGTGAGGGGCGGAGCGGTTAGGGCTTGGCGGGGAAGAATCGCCTCATTACGTTTACCATAGTGTCGTCGTTATCCGTTGTAAGGCTCAGCGCAACTGCATTTTCAAAATTAGGCATAGCCTATGTCGTGAGAAGTTTCCATGCTCTCCATGAACAGGAAACGCCTTTTCTATTAGGAAAAGATTACGCTCTCTTAGAATCTGCTCTATACGAACCCTTGGTAATCAGATCCTTTTCTGTGGGGGGGGGGCAGACTACGCTTTAATTGGACAGACGAAACACCTACCAATGAACCTAATCCCTTGGCTCGACTAATTGATCTAAATAGGAAACTACAAGCGGTTTTAAAACGAAAATAACTTCTAACAAACCTTCAGGGAGCGCTGAGCTCCCTTATCGGCTGGTTAAAGAGGTACTTCAGGCTCGATTATTTCGGGGTAAGAAGTAGTAGCCGCAACGAGGGTAATTTTCATACAAACGCAACCACGATATAAATAATTAGAAAGGTTAGGCCAAAGAAAAATTGCGTCACTATATTCAAGTGATGAATGTACATAGCCTCCATCATCGATTACATCTAGCGAAATAGCTGTTGACGACGGTACGAACAACGAACCAGCGCCTACTCCCCATCCGTAGAAACTAGTCGTCCAACCCGAACTACTTGGGAAAACCGGTTCTCCTCCATCTACGACATAATTTAAACGGAGCTCGTTAGGCTCGCCCGCGGGCGCCGGGCTGTTGTATGTCTTTACAGAAAGCATTCTTCCGCTGAAAAGCGAAGGATCGCTTGTACTAAATCCCAAATCGATCGCCGGATTATTGATAATAATGTTGTCATCGTTATCAACAAGCGGTACTAACCCGCTTCCTGTACCAAGCGGTTTGTAAGGGATGAATGCAAAGTTGCATTCAGGAAACTTTTTTAAAATTTTATTCTTTAGCCCTTCTTTTCCAATACCCCCCGATTTAAACATCATTAGGGCTTCTTTATTCAGCATTTCTCATTCCTTTAGGTAAGTGAATCCGATTTATCTCAGATTGATAGGCTTGTTTGCAATGATCTGTCTGCCAAAAGAAAAGTAGGTTAATAAGTTTTTCCGGCCACTGACGACTTTTATCCCTGCTATGGCGATAGGCTCGACTCGACAATGTTTCGTCGGCCATGCCGCCTAAAAAAGTGTTAAACAGTTGGTCAAAAGCAATGAAAACCTGCAAAACGTCTGGATGTTTCATTATCTTACTCCGCGATGTGCGCACCCCTAAAAATGAAACTCGAACTTCCACGGGGGGGCTCACAAGCGTGATACAAAATAAAGGATAGATACTGCCTTCAACAAACATTAAGAACCGCTCAAAAAACTAACCGGCTCTAACTTCAGTTCGATTGCTTCTAAAGCATCTTTAGATTCAGCAGCGCTAATAGCTTTGCGTAAAGCCCATTTTGTTTCATAAGCCTTGTTGCCGCTTTGGATGATTTCCTTGTGGAGAATTTTGATCTGGTCAGCGGTAAGTTCGTGCGGAACGTTTTTAGCATCCATGAAGACAGCCGGAGCCTCCAAGGCGACTAAGCCGGAAACGTCGATCATCGCCCGCTCGTCAGCATCAGCCACAAAACCTAAAGAGGAAACGAGGACGGCTTGCTTGCTTCTCCACTCGTAGAAGGCTCGGTCAAGCTCTCCAAGTTTTTTGGCCCTAAGTTCTTTCAAAGTGAACTGCTGTTCCTCTTCAGAATAGGTGACGTTGAGCTTTTCCCAAAACTCAGCTCGATTTTCTTCAGGTTCTTTTCCGAAAACTTTGTGGTCTTCTTCCCAAATGGCCTGACGAACTGCATATTCGGAATGGTAAACGTTATCGTTGTAAAGATATTTTTTAATCATTATGAAGCCTCCGCAGGAATGAATGTTGCAATGCCGTAGCTCCTACATGCATAAAGAACTAAAAGCCCTTTTGTAAGTGTCGGCGCCTCGCCATCGGCCCAAGCCCATCTATCTCCAAGGGTAACAGGTACGGCTTCAGTCATATAAACAGTCTTAATCCATGTGCACTCTGAAGAATTATTAGGAACAGTAATTCCACAGCTAGCCGTATAATTGCTATCATCAGATTCTGCGGTAATTGTCATTGTTTGCTCACCCCCTGACCATACGGCAGGTACGTTATGTCCTGCAAGAGTTCCTCGATTGCCGACTTTCGGCACCAACGTACCTTTGAGGGCTTTGATTTCCTGCGCAACCCTTGTTGCCAAGGCATTTACCTGCTCGGAAAAGGTTTTTTGTTCGTCCGCCATATTTTTATCTCCTGATAAGGGAGAGGTAACCCCTCCTTTTTTAGATTAAGCCAGAGCAGCCTCGAATGTTTCCACGGGGTCGGGTGTAATGCTTATATTGATGTCGCCGGGATCACCCTTCTCCCCTTTCTCTCCCTGCGGGCCTTGCGGACCTTGGATTCCGTCATCACCCCTATCACCCTTCGGGCCTTTAATGTTGACGGTCTCAGGATTGGCAAGGCCTTTGTCGTTTGTCCAAGAGATGTCGCCCGCGCTAGATACTGCTGGGGTAAATGTTGCACCGCTGCTTCCCTGAGCACCCGGACTTCCTGCTGACCCCGTATCGCCCGTATCACCTTTTTCGCCTTTTGCGCCGAACAAAACCCAATGGGTCGTCTGCGTTGTGGGCACATAGTTGGCGGGCACGTTTTGAAGTGCGAGGTAAGCGCTTCCTTGGTAGAGCACAAAGTCGTAGGCTTCGTAGGTCGCAACTGCGTCCCACGCTCCTTTGTAAACAGGACGCACGCGCCCTAAGTTAATAGTCGTCATACTGTTGCTTCCAATTCGCCGTTAGAGTTAATCGTGAAATTCGTTGCAGGCTGTACGCCCACGTAATCCATCTTCAAGTACGAGTCCTCAATGCGGAACTGCCCGAAGGCGGCCGCCCACGGACTACTTCCCATCGGGCCCTGAGGCCCTGTACTTCCGGCAGGCCCCGGACTGCCTTGCTCGCCCGGTTCGCCCTTATCGCCTTTAGCCCCCTTGATGTTTACGGGGGTGGGATTGGGCAGACCGCGATCGTTTGTCCACGAGAGCACACCTTCAGTGGAGACCGCAGGCGTAAACGTCGCACCTGCACTGCCCTGCAAACCCGGCGCCCCTTGACTGCCCTTCGCGCCGTCATTGCCCTGCAAACCGCGAGGGCCTTTCAACGATCCCTGTTGTGCGCCGACAGTGACAATTCCTCCGGAAACGTCAACAATGGGAAAGACAGCTCCATTATCAAGCGAAACCACGGTATCCCCTACCTTCACACCCCTAGAGGGAATGAGATTGCTGGCGGCCGTTGTTTCATTTGCCGTGATCGACACGATGGAACGATAGGAAAAGGCTACTAACCGAGCCGCTTCCTCGGCACGCGCGGCCGCCTTCTCTGCCTGCAACCGGTTACTCAGGATAGAAACAGAGAGCGCATTGATCTGGGCCTCCAAGTCCTTAACCGCAATAGACGCTTGAAGCGCCAGGCTGCTGGACGCCTCTGCCGCTTCCGCCGAGTCTTCTGCTGCCGCCAGGTTTTTCTCGAAGTCGCTATATATGTCCAGCAGCTCATTAGCCGCAGCCAGCGCTTGGTCGGCGTACTGTTTTGCTTTGTCCGCGTCATTCGCAAACATCGCTTGAATTTGCGCAATCAGAGTGGCCGACAGCTGAGATATGTCTTCCAGCTCTTTTAGCGTCCCGTCGTCGAGCTGAATCATCCCCAGGCGCTGGCGAATTTGCTGTATAGAGAGTGAAACTCTGTCCAATTCAGAATCGAGTTTGCCTCCTGCAAAAGTGCCGTCCTGGTCAGCAGAAAACTTATAGAGCCGCTTGTATTCGGTCGGCTGGCCAGTCTGAGGTTGTGTCGTCGTCATGACGGCCTCCGTTATTCAGCAGCCACTTCACCGACTTCGGCAGCGGTAGCCTTGGTCTTTGCGCGACTCGATTTAGGCTTTGCGACTGCTTCTACGCAATTGTCTTCGATGTCGCGCGACAGGCCTGTCATTGTCTTCCCGTACATGTCCATCAGGAACTGCGTCCCGTAATTAACTTGCAAGCGGAAACGCTCTTCGGCAATGCTCTGGATGTCCAGGACACGTCCGGTGTTGTCGTTAACAACCATCACATTTTCTTCACCGTGCATTTGCTGCAAGAGCGGAATTTCCCACGGCGTAACGAACTTGGACACGACAGTGGATTGATTCGTCTTAATCTCGACTTGTACGAGTTGAGTAATCATCAATTTCTCCTTAAGAAAGGGCGGAGCCATTGCCCGCCCACTGATTTTTAAAATGGTTGACGGTTAACCCCCGCCTCCCTGGCCTCCCTGTCCTGTCTACGTAGTCGTCAACCCGAGCACTGCATGAGCGTTCATACGGTTGCAGGTGAGCAGACCGCGCCAGATGATCATCTCGTAGAGTGCTAAAACGTTGTGAGGACGCTGAGGCTGTACGGTGTCAATACCGTTGTCCTTGTAAGTCAGGTGGTTGCTGTTGATGAAATAACAGCGTTTAGACCACGGAGTAGAGGCAGTGGTTTCGATCGTGTCCAGAGTATCAAACGTCGGGTTGTAGATGATCTCGACCCCTTTGTAGTACAGCCCCGTGTGCGTTCCGGTGCCTGTCGCGATGTCGATTTTTTTCGCAGTGCCTGCCTCTGTGTTCTGAGACAGAGTAATCGCGTCAGAGTATGCGTCGATAAAATCCGCTCCGGCCATGATGAAGTCGGGCGTGCCGCCGTTGCGAATACAAGCGCGCCAAGCTTTCTGCATCTTCGTTTTCATTGTGGCTGCCGTGAGCGTAGTATCGGCGTAGTTTCGCCAGTACGTCGCAGTCGCACGGTTAATGCCGCCCACGGTTCCGGTGGTCGGAGACAGAGAAATAATACCGTCTAAGCCCGTGACTGCGTTCGTTGTTGCCGTGCCGTCACGATGAAGCGCCAGATCTAGCGACTTATCAAAGCCTTCCTTGAGGGCATAGATGTTGTCAGCAAGAAAGTTGCTGATAATTGCTTTTTCGTTTGCTGTCGTGCGAAATTCGCCTCGGCGTCCCTCATGAACATCGATACCTGCTGCCACCAACTTGTCGTGGGCCACTTTAAATGCATCGGTCGCACGCGCCCAGACCCAGGAGTTCTGTACCGTCGGGTCTCGGTCGTTAAATGTGATTGCTGTTTCGCCATAGCCGAAAGTGAAGTTCGAGCCATAGTCTTTAATGATGTTCTCGGATTCAGCCGGTCCGGGGAGCATCTGTTTCTTTTTGGATTTTAGAAATGAAAGAAACGGTCGGTTTTCTTTGATCTGATCCGTCGTTTTCTTTAGGTGATTCGTCAGTGCGTAATGCGCAATGATCGCTAAATCGGCTGTGGAAATTGCCATTTAAAGCTCCTTGAAATTGAAAAAATTTCTTTTCCTCATTCAGTGCCTCGAGCCTGGCAATACGTTTCAGTTTTTCGACGTTACCGGCGCGACTCGGTTACGAACTAGCGTCTACAAACTAATGCTCTGCGGAGCGCGACTTCCGCTACTAGCGCAAATTCCTGAATGCGTTGAATCTCGTTGCGACGGGGTGCGCGACATCCCAATACGCGGCTAATAGGCAAACAGAATCAACGCATTCAATTGTCAAGGGTTTAGTCAACCGCACGGAAAATAAATCTCATCGATTACATCCCGTTGGCACTCATAAACTCCTCAATCGAACTAGAGAGCGGTTTCTTGGCGTCAAACGAAGCGGCTCCGCGATTCACTGACCGCTGAGAAATGGGACGAGCGCGATCATTGTTCTGAGAGCGGATCGATAAGTTGTTCCACATAATTTCAATCTGAGCGGCCCACTGCTCGGGAGGTACGGTACGCGTGAACTCTGCTATGCGTTGAGGAGTGAGATGAGCCTGAATCGCTTTGACCTTGCGACCAAAATCAACCTCTTGGCTGTGCGAAAAGAAGAACTGCTGCACCTGCTGCTGAGCTTGCTTGATGGCAGCTTGAGTGCGCTGCTGTTCCAACAGGGCCTGTTGCTGAGCCTGCATTGCTCGAGCCTGCTCCTGCTGTGCGACGCGGGCGCGGATGAGCTCGTAAGCCTGCTTGCGGTCCATACCCATTTGCTCAACGGATTGTTTGATGTCGGGATACTCGTCAAGGGGATCTTTCGCAGCAACATCTTCCCCCAATTCCGAGCAAAGGTTCGCACGAATTTTGTCAATCGCCTGAATGCCGAGTCTGATTTGATCTTTGTCCCCCGACGAAACCAGGCGGCCAATCTGTAGAACCGTATTCAAAGAGTCGCCGTCAAAGCCTGCATCCCTAAACGAAGTTACGACCTGCTCGAGATTTTGTTTTGCGGCCAGCCCTTCTCTTCGTTCGGCAAAAACCCGTTGGAGGCGTTCTTTACCTCTGTCGGTTTTCGCTGTATTGATGAGGTCGGCTTCTTCCTCTTCAGGCGTTTTCGGTTTTTCCTCGGCCGGCGCCTCCTCTGATTTTTCTTCTTCTTTCTGCTTAACCTCGTCTTGCGCTTCTCCAGTTTGTTCTTGTTCCAGCTCGCCTTCTTCTGTAGTCTGATGCGGGTTTGCTTCGATTGCATCAATCTTCTCAGAAATCGCATCACTCAGAGATTTCTCTTCACCTTGATTAGACTGAGTTTCTTGGGTGCTCTGCTCGGTCGTCTGATTGTCTGCCGGAGGTGTGTTTACTGCGTTCTGGTCCTGTTGGTTTTCAAGTTCGATTTTATCCATTGCATTCTCCTTTATGGATTAGTTACTGAATAGGTTGAGCAGCTTGCGCCTGCTGCTGAGCGAGTTGTGCCTGCATTTCCTGCACGTTCGGCATGAAGTCCTTAACGTCTAAACGATCGTCAAATCGGTTAAGCGTTTCGGCAAGCATGTTTTCAATCGGCTTGTAGTCCGAGCCTTGTAAGACGGCCTGCACCACGAGCTGATAGAGCTGAATGAGCGTCGGCAGAATACGGCCCCAGTTCTCCTGCTCTTGCAGTCGGTTTGGTTTGCCTGTGGATCCGGCACGAATCTTCACGGCGATCTGCTCAAAGATGTCATCACGAGAAAGTTCAGGCCAGTCATAAGTCTTTTGCATGACAGGCATACCTGCGGAATCGATTGTCGGCTGCCCGTCGGCGTTTAAAAGAGGCTGAGCCGGTCCCATGATTCTCTCGACTGCGGGCTCAGAGAGTTCGAGAAGCAGAAGCTGACCCGCGTACTGACACATTTCTGACAAAAACTCTTCGGTCCAGTCCTGAAACATTGAAATCCTCGCGGACAAAGAGTTGTCCATGATTTGCGCTTCGGTTGCGGTTTTGGCCTTATTAATCGAGGAGCGTGCCGCGTCCTGCAATCCGACGCACTGCTCGATGTCCATGCGAATTGCAGAGGTGTCATACAGCGCTCCGTCAATCGGCGGATACTGTTTAGGAATAAAGGCCTTCTGCACTTCGGACGAGTCAAGCCCCTTCAGAATTGTGACGTTTCCAACACTTGCCGACTGGAACGACTCAATATCCTTGGACTTTATATCGTTGCCCGCAATGTAACCGGGTTGAATGAATTTGCGGTGATCGTCCAGTTTGTTACGCAGCGCGTTGTGTTCATTCTGAAGCTTTTCCGCCAGGTCCACGAGCGAGGGCGCAACAAAACATCCGTCAACTTTGTTAAACGGCAACAGGAAGAACGGATAAAAGCGTCGTCCCTGAACGGGCGGCGGGAACGGATCGCGCAGCCAATAGTTGCAGCCGTCAGCCAGCGTATAAACCATTTGCGAGCGCTTATCCCAAATTTCCCAAACACAAATCAAGTCGGAGCCCTTGAGTTTGTCGTCCTCGCTGATTGACGCCTCCTCTTTTAACGCGTCACCGGTGGCATTAAACGTTGTCGCTTGCTGAATACGTTTTTTGTAGCGGCCCTCAACTTCATCACGCTCCATAAAAATGGCCTGCGCCATCCAATTCGCGGAGCGGTAGTCGTCAAAGTTCTGTACGGACGGATCAATGAGGAGCGCATCAGTCATCACTCTATCGATAACCAAACCCTCCGAGGCCACAACCTCTGCTTGAGCCTCAAGGCCTGCCATGGTCTCTCTGAGTTCTGCCAGTTTTGCCTCGGTCGCTGATTTGCTCTGGTCGTCCTCAATCTGCACCACCAAGCTTTCGAGGCGACGGATGTTATCCTGCGTGTCGTCCAAGCGGTTTTGAATCTCAGGGTCGCGGTGAATATCCTTTTGATAAAGAACCTTGATCACGCCATAAGAGCAAATCAAAGAGGCGCGCACGACTTCGGCGCCCCAGAGTTTTAGATTCGCGTCTTCGAGCTGGCGATTAAGAACCGTTTCCAACGTCTTGCAAAAGAGCGTGGACTTAAAGCCCTCCTGCCGAGGCGTGACTTCAATATCGGGATTTCTGCTGTAGATCGTTGGAAGCAGGGTGTTAATCATGCCCAGTATCAGGTTCGCACGGTGTTTTACGTACTCTGGTGAGTCCGGCTCCTGCTCAGTATCGTAGTTCTGAACTACTTTGCGATTGTGCCGGCAGCGCTTGAAAAAAGGCTCCCAGTGACGCTTTGCTGCTGAAATCCTTCGGCTCCACTCTTTAGCCAGCGGGTCTGGCTGCGGATTGTCTTCAATCTCATCGGCTGCGGGGACTTCTGCACCGCCTTCGATTTTATCTTCGTCCATAAATAAACTCCTCATCTGGTATTTGTCTCTTGCGTTGAACGCCATAGCGTAGGGCGTCATACGCATGGTCTTCTTCTGTCGTGTCTACATCCTCGGGATTTCGTTCATCCGGGTGAAGCGCCGGTATCGTTCGAATGCAGTTTTTGCACGTCGAGAAAAATTTGAGTCGGCCGTCGGCCAGTAGGCGAATAATTTCCTGCGCCCCGTTAATTCTTGAGCCTGGCCCTTTACTCGACGGTCTCCACTTTATTCCGGCGTCGGCGAATGCTTTGCCAATAGATCGGTCCGTACCGACGTTTGAAAAAATCGCAGAGTCGGCAATCGAGAAACGATACTCATAGCCGTTTCGCTCGTCTGCCGCCTCCCGCGCTTTCATCTTGAGCGCGACTTGATCAACAGTTTCCCGCGAGCCCTCGCCGTCCTTTTCGCCTTTGCCGTAAATTTCCCGGAACACAAAAATCACGCCGTCGGGATTCATTGCAAAGTACAGCACGCAGTAAGGGGCCGAGTATCCCCAGTCCATTGAGCGCCACATCTGCCAGCCCGGCGGAATAAAGAACGGCTCCACAACGTGCTTTGAAGCATCCCAAACTCCCTCCAGAAACGAGCCCACATGAATATTCCAGTCGCCATTTAGCCAAGCCTTGCGCCTGTTAGGATCTCGAATAGACAGGATCGACGAGAGATAAGCGGGGTCGTTCTCCAGCAGCACCTTGTTTTCCCAGATCGACGACGTAATTCGCGTTCGTTTGCGATAGCTCAGGTCAATGCGCGTTCCGTCCGGGCCTATGAGAAACGGCGTATCCGGTTCAATGATTTGGCACTGCGGCACCTCTCCGATTTTGAAATATTTCTTGACCGCTTCATGACCCTTGCCGAAAGGATTACAGGTTGAGCGCACACGCTTCGGCACACCCGGATAGGAGCTGCGGCACGTTGACTGGATCGACTGATAGAACGATAAATCAGGCCAGTTAGTCAACTCCTCAAAACCAAGCCACGGATATTCGTGCCCGTGGTAGTTCCAATAGTCCTCTTCTTTGGCTCCGTATCTAAACTTCAGCTCTTCGCCTGTCTCAAACGTCCATTTGTAATCGGATTCATTGAACTTTGCGCCCGGGAATATTTGCGGAAACCATCTCTTAGACTTCTTCACCACGTCATCCAGCTGAGGATAGGTTTGACGAAACAAAGCGCCGTTCCACGCCGGTCCGTATCCCTTACCCACTTCACGGGCAAAATCCATGAGCAAAGTGTCAGTTTTGCCGCCGCCCCGGGTGCCTTCAATCAACACCTCAAAAACAGGGCAAGTGAGGAACAGTGTTTGCGAGCCGGGAAACGGCTTCCAAACTATCTTCGGATCAGCCTGCATACTTCTTTTTGTTCTTCTCTTGTTCGGCAATGACTGCAGCGGCTGCGGCTCCCCAGTCGGACTCATCCATGTTTGCAGGCACAACCAGAACGCCGCCGGAAGGCACCAAGTCTTTTCCGTCCTTGCCCGTAACTTCATTGGGAATGCACTTGCTCAGCAGAGTGACAAAAGCCCGCGGTTCTATCTGCGCGATAGATTTGAGATACTCCACGCCGCCTAGTTCGTTGAGAGCCTTAAGCACCATTTCTTTCACGGCCATTGTCATTTTGTTTGGCACGCCTTTCGGCCGACCTTTCGGATTATTCGTGCGGCCCTTCTGCTTGCTCACGGCCTGTACTTCCGAATTGTTTTCAGAAATTTCTACGGGTTTATTCTGGGCCGACTCCTTTTTTTGAGTGATGCAATCATTTGTTTTTGGGATGGTAATCACAACCTTGATTTGTCCGTGCGGGCGTACCGGATCTCCGATAAGCGGCTTTTCAATGTGAAAAAGGTTGTCATCAATTCCAAGCGCCTGCGCGATACCGTCACGTCCTGCTTTGAAGCTTGCGATCATGTTGTCATCATCGCGCTTTCGACGATCTGGCGGATAGAACGTGAGCGAAAGAGAGAGTTTTTCGCAGTTCGTAAAATCAAGCGTTCCTTTCCCTTCCAGCGCCTGCTTGGTTAGAAAGTAGGCCTGCTGTTTGTACTTTTTAAACTCACGCGCGAACTCAAAGTTGTTGAGCGTCTTAGAGCGATTTGGATTGAGCTTAGACGGCGTATAGGGCAGAACGATTTCGAGCATAGTTAGTGTTCTCCTTGGTGATTTAATTGAGGCTAATGCAGTAGCAACCGACTGAAGAGAAAAACTTTTATCGCTGATTAGCCCGATGCTTTTTCAGATGTTTCGGCAGAATGACCGCCTGCTCGTTAGCTCGAAAATGATTTTGCAACCCAGGGTAATAGCGAACGACACAGCGCTCGATTGCCTTTTCGCTTAACCCCACATGAGCAACTACTGTTGCGAGCATCCCTTTCGGAGTTTCGACCGTAGACCCTATCGGAAACTCAGATATATCGACGTCCCTTTTTTTGAAATTGAAGTCTTTCATTTTTTCTTCCCCTTTGGATTGTTTGGAATTTGATAGGTTCGTTTCTTTCTAAATCGCTCTCTGAGCGATTATCTGAGCGTGGACGCGATATCTATCGAATTGAGAGAAAAATGCTCTCCTGCGCTCGATGCGCTCGTCTGTGTCACGTTCAAAAACCGAGCACCGTGTGAATGAGATTGGGTAGCACTCGATGCCCGCCCCCTTCTCGGGCTGATGGCACCAAATATTCATATCCCCGAAACTGCTCTTAGGCGGCCTGTGGTACTTTCCTTCTCGGTCGATCCAAAAGGATTCAGCGTATTTGCAGTACATGCAGCACCCGCTCATGACTTTCTCCTGATTGAGCGATCGGTTAATTTGGTTTCCTTACCGATCTGAAGCGCCGCTCTCACGAGTAGCCCGAATAGAACCAGGTTGATAAACACAATCGGCGCCAGCACGATCATCAGAAGTGTCCAGGCTGAATCCGACATGGTCGCCTCAATCAAACACGTCAGGCGTTGCGGGCGTTCTCATTGAGTTGCCCTTGAAGAGGACCGGTACGCATTTAGACCGAATGCGGTCATAAAGCCGATCTCCGAGCACGCATACAAAATCCTTTGAACCGAGATTGGTCATTAAGATTGTTGGTTTCTTTGAAGTAACTCGGTTGTCCAGGATCGAAAAGAGGATTCTCTTTTCCGACTCGGAGCCCTTCTGGACGCCGACTTCATCGATCACTAGGAGTTGAATAGAAGAGAAAAATTTAATGGTTTCCTCTTCATTGGTTGTCGCTCCTGGCTGCCAGGTGTTGCGGACGGCTGAGAAAATCTCGCTCACCTTATAGTACCTGGGATAAAAGCATGCGTACTTGTCCAGGAGCTCCAGCATGATTGCGCAGGCAAGATGTGTTTTACCTGTGCCGCAACCGCCGAGGAATAACAGACCGTACCCGCCAGCCTTGGCCTTTTCCCAGCCATTAACAAACCTTTTCGCCATAGCTAAAGCGTTTCTCTGGCTTTCAGTTTCGGTAATGAAGGTTGAGAAATCCTTGCTCTGGTATTCGAGTGGCATACGGGTTTCTTTGATTCTCGCCTGGCGGTTTTTAGCCTCTTCCTGCTTCCTGGCCTTCTCTTCCTCAATAGCCCTTTGATCTTTGTTGAGTTTGAAACACTCAGGACATTCGCTTACTTCCTTGAGCTGGCCGCCTAACCAGACTTCATTTGCAAGATATTCTCCGTGGAGCGGGCAGCTTGCCTTCACCTGCCTTATTTCTAACTTCCCGATAATGGTATTAACGGCATTAAGTGTTGGGCTTTCAGTGTTGTTCATAGTTTTAAATTCCCGTTTTCATCGAATTCGCATTGGTCTCTGTAGTAGTCGTCTGTAAAACCTCCAGGCGGCTCATAAGAAAATTGGTTTTGTTTTGAGGCTTGGGTTTGTTTCTTCTGTTCTTTTTCTTTCTGGTAACCGACTTCTCTCATGCACCAGGTTGTAAAACCCGCTTTCCAATTTTTGTAGGGCCTTCCATTTGCTTGGCACCAGAGAACCATTTTTTTGAAAAGCTCCTGCGGATTCTGGATGTTGTTTGCCTGAGCGATTTTTAAAAACTCGTCTGGGATCGGATCGTTTTCCGAATATGGATAAGGGCCCTTCTTTTCTTTTTTAGCCGCTGTCTGTTTTTTGGAGACTTTCTTTTCTGTAGGCGTTAAAGAAAAGTTTTTGTCCTCTCTCTCTTTAGAGAGAGTATTAGGTTCTTTTATAGGTTCATTAATAGGTTCGTGGTTCAGTTCTGAACTAGGTAGGTGGTTCAGTTCTGAACTAGGTGGTGGTTCAGTTCTGAACCTGGTGCAGTTTTGAACCTGGTTCAGTTCTGAACTAGGTGGTGATTCTGTTTCGAGCGTACTTTCAAGTTTTAGGCGATAACAGTTGCTCTTGCCGTTTTGCGAATAAACAGTAATGAGCCCTTTTTTCTGCAAGGTGGAAAGTTTCGCAGTGAGCGTGTTGTTGTTTCCGATCCTGGCTCGCTTCTTAAGAGTATCTCTGGATGGATTGCACTGACCTGTTTTGTCATTGTGATAATCCGCAAGCACGACAAGAAGCAAGGCTTCTCTGGGATCTTCCAAAGAATCCTGTGACAATGCCCAGCGGATCGCAGTAAAACTCATTTTTTGCCTCGGATTACGAACCAGGGAATGTCAGGCCGAAGGTCTTCACACCTGACTCTTCCTTCTGTTGCGCTTTCGATCATCAAACACTTGTCTTCCGGAACACGCTGTACAGAATGACGCCACTGAGAAATAAGCACAGCAAGAACGTTGATACGACGCGCCAAGTCAGCGGCAGCACCTCTTTTCTGTTGTCGTAAAAAACTATCAAGTGCGTTCATAGCAATAGTGAAACGTTAATAAATAATAGATAGTGTAACACTAATGATTGATAATAGTGAAGATTAATATTTCACTATCAAGCTAAGGAGAGAATCATGCGTGATGTAAAACAGAACAGGCGTGAGAACCTACGCCTTTTGGTTGAGCGTGAAGGCAGCTTAGTTAAGCTCAACGAGAAGCTAGGACGCAAAAAATCTGATGCAACCCTTGGTCAAATATTGAATCAAGCTAAGGATACAAAGACTGGTAATCCAAAAAACATGGGAGACAAAATTGCTAGGTCTTTGGAAGATCAGTTGTCCTTAGGTTACGGTTGGATGGATGCTGATCATTCGGGGGAGGCATTTCCTGAAGAAGATGATTTGATCTATCTGCGACGTCTGAATGTTTCTGCTTGCTGCGGTGCAGCGGGAGTACAAAATTATGAGGATGAGGCCTATGTAGATCTTATGAGCGTCTCACGTGTTTGGTTCAAAGAAAACATCAATCAGATCCGTGAGAATGGATATGAAATCATCACGGCCGCTGGGGATTCAATGGAGCCCACACTAAAGAACGGCGACCTGGTTGTGATTGATAGGTTTGACACTGAGATCACAAAGCGTGACGGCGTTTTCTGCGTGCTGATTGATAACGATCTTTATTTGAAACGGGTGCAACGTGTGCCAGGCAGTCTCCGTTTTATTTCCGACAATCGCCTGTATGACCCGTTTGAAATTAGTCTCTCTGAAGTTGAAAGCAGAGTGATCGTTTTCGGACGTATGGTTAATTCGCTGAACCTGAAACGGTATGACTAAAAATGAAAATCAGAGAATGGCTTTTAGGGATTTTCGGCCTCAAAAATAAAGAGAAACCTCCGGAAGAAAGTGTCAAAGAGGAAGTCCTACTTTTGGCTTATGAGCCAGAAGAATTCCATTTGGAGGCTGAAGAGCTCCCTATCAGAAAGCCAGTTCAGACGGAATTCTCATTCATTCGCAAGACGCAACCTACCAAACGTACTATAAGAAAGAATCCTATGACACCTCGTACATTACCGCCGATTCTGCAAGTGGCGAAAGAAATCATGCAGGCAAACAAGGCAGTCATGCATGTGAGAGAGATTACTGAAGTCGCAGTTTCTCAAAATAAAAATTTAGGACTGCCCCCTGAAGAATTCATGTCAAAACTTTCTTCAGCTTTGGCTGCACATTTGAAAACTCAAAACCCGATTTTCTCCAAGCCAACAAACAAGGACGGATCGAAGAGAAAAGGTATTTATCGCCTCAAACGGACTGCCTCTGCTCCGGTTGTTCCTATTCCTAAAGTTACCATTGAGAATGTGTCAACGAATTTCTTTGGCAAAGGCGGTGAATTTGCAGTTGCCTCCGAACTTCTTTTCCTCGGCTATAACGTTTCAATGATGGCTGTTGATGAAGGTGTTGACTTAATCACCGAGAAGGACGGCAAATTCAACTATGTCCAAGTGAAGACAACAGTAGTGGAAGAAGGCACCCATTCCTTCAGCTTTAAAGTGCCAGAAAAACAATTCACAAACAACCTGCCCTACTCTCCGTACTATGTTTTTGTTATGCGAGACGGTCATCACTCTTCGTATGCCGTCATTCCCTCTGACCACCTCTCGCTACTGAGAGCTCAACAGATTATCAAGGGACGAGATCTCTCAATCGTCATCACTCGGGATGCCAGGCGAAGGGAATACAAACTCAATGGACAAGACATCAATATTTTTATTGGAGCTTTTAACAAAATCTAGAAAAACCGCTCTTCGCATTCCTAATCAAACCGACGACATGCGACACATATCAACGCATAAACATTTATAAAAGAGTTTAGGAGGCAAAATGTCTCAGTACGATGTTCCAGAAAACGATGCAAGAGAAATAATGCTACTGCCAAAGGAGGGAGAACCAGCTGACTGGATAGCAAATGACGGCTCGGAGAATGTTATTTCAATTGCTTTCCCTGCCGTTGTTACTAAGGGTCCTCCGTTATCTGGACTGAAGGTTGTTTTTGATTACAAATACCCTCGCGACATTCCTGGCGAAAGGATACGAGCAACACTCTTTCAAGAAACAGGTAAAAAGAGACAACGAATGCGGCAGCGCGTCTATCAAATCGAGGTCAGATCTGGGAAGATTTCTTCTGCTCACCAATTGCCACATGAGCACATTGGAACGCTAAGATTAAACTTTGACAAAGTACTTAACTTTAGCGAGTGCTTGGATCTATTTTGCGAAAGATGTAATTTAACAATTTGTGGGGATCAGGAGATTCTTGATCCCGGAAAATTCGAGTTATTGCCATGATGAACGAAAGATTGCCTGATATTCTAGGAGAAAGCTTTCAGTTAGTACTAATGCAAGAGAAATCTTCCATTTGGCAACTCTCTTTGCCTATCAAAACTCTCGATAACGACAACTTTGAAATCTATCTAAGAAAAACGGGCAAAAACTATCACCTCTTCGATGATGGGAACACATTGTGGACCGCCACTGGCTTAGGTGCGAAATCTAAACTCTTCAAAGAGAAGCTTGCACTTGTAGCTCACATAAATGAACTAAACCTAGATAAGTTCGGCGAGTTGAATGCTACCTGCACTGAAGATAATTTGATTGAAACCGTCGGAAAGTTCATTAAAGCGTTAAATCAAACAGATTTATTTTTAGCTACCGACCCAGAGCTTTTCCAGGTTAAAGAAAACCTATATGAAATTGCCAAAAACATGTTGTCTGAGCTAACCACCGCGTTAATTTGTAAGCCAAAGGTTAGTTTCACCGGATACTCGACCAATAAATATTCTTTCGATTTTAAGATCAACGATTTACTAGTCGATGCCTTACCGCCATCCGGAAACAGTATCAACTCTTGCATAGCTAAAGTAGTCGATATCAGAGCAGCGCTTTCCGATGAAAGGGAGAAAAACTTTTATCCAACTGCTTTAATTGACGACAGATTCGTTGATAAAAAAGACAAGCATATAAATGGATTTTTGAAAAAATTAACAACAATAATGAGCGCCTATACTTTTTCCCAAGCTCCTAGTCTCATTGAAAGATCTTCTTTCCTTTAATTCAGCTGCACCGCCTCCGGGCGGTTTTCTTTTGCCGCGAGAGCGGCTTTTTTGTTGCCTAAATAACACACTATCGTTTTCCGTAGTGAAATACTAAAAAAATATATTGCGATTCACTATTGACATTACGATAGTGTTTCACTATCATTATTTACATCAATCAATCGTTCTTTAAAAGTCCTTCTGATGATTGTCAGGAAGGAAGAGCTCCTAAACGTGAGTAAAGCGAAAGCGCATGGAGCTACAAGGCGGCAATGAATTGCGCCTAAGCAATCCGACTGAAAAGGAGGATGCGGCAGAGAGAAAGCTGAAAGTATTGGACCGTTAAAGTCGGTCGGTGCGATTAGGGGCCGTTCAGCAAAGACAGTTCATAAACAAAAGCGCCTTCTTTGTCACTCACCCAAAGACGAACGATCTTTAACTTGGAGGGCGCTTCTGTTTCTTACAGGAGAGAAAAAATGCTTTTAAAAGTTAAGCGCGTGATTCCTCGAGCTTATGAGATTTACTACAAGGGCCAAAACTGATTTCTCTCAAGTTGTCTTGTCCTAGAAAAAGTTGACTCTTAAGGAGTCAAATAATGCAGTATGGA
>ERZ773218.525-NODE-525-length-47365-cov-4.014585_pt1 | contig 47365 bp, 44 predicted proteins | sample MGYA00580527_ERZ773218 | MGnify/ENA primary metagenome ERZ773218 (study PRJEB29015, sample SAMEA2737763) | human gut metagenome | biome: human gut; feature: human-associated habitat; material: faeces | place: China | collected 2012 ...
TTTCTGCGGATAATTCCATGTATTTCAGTTTTAAGATGCTGGATATTGAACTTTATACAGACGTTAAGAATCCTGAACTTGAAAAGCAAGTTGAAAGTGTTCTGAAGAAACGCAAAATTTATTACAAAAAATCAGAAGTATGGATAGAGTCAGAAAAACTCTATGAAGTGCTTTACGAAACGGAGGTATAACCTATGGCAACGAACAAGAAGAACAAGGTCAAATTCGGTTTGCAGAACGTCTACTGGGCAAAAATCAATGAATGGGGCGAAGACCATGACGGCAACAAGACCGTTCCTGCATATGGTCCGTCAAAGCACCTCCCCGGTGCTGTATCGCTGTCTATCGATGCAAACGGCGAGGCAGAAAATTTTTATGCAGACAACGGCGTTTACTACGTCATCAACAACAATGCAGGATATACAGGTGACCTTGAAATTGCTCTTATTACAACCGAATTTGCAACTGAGATCTTAGGTGAAATTTTGGATAACAACGGCGTTCTGGTGGAAAAGAATGATACGGAACTTGCCCAGTTTGCATTGATGTTTGAATTTTTGGGCGATAAGCACCATATCCGTCATGTGATGTACTGCTGCAGTGCTTCCCGTCCTGCAACGGAATCTGCAACAACAGAGGAAAGCACGGAAGTCAAGACAGAAAAGCTGTCGCTGAAAGCGATCCCTTTGCCGACAGGTCTTGTAAAGTCCAAGACAACGGAAAGCACCACAGAAGCGGTTTACAACAACTGGTTCAAGATGCCGTATAACCCTGATACGGTCGTGAAATCTTCCGCCAAAACATCTTAAGGAGTGAGCATTTATGGCAATCAAGAAAATAATTACGATCGATGGTATTGAAGTGCCTTTCAAGGCAAGTGCAGCAGTGCCAAGACTGTATCGTTTGAAGTTTCGCAGAGATATTTACAAGGACTTTTCAGCTCTGAAAACTGAGGTCACTGAGGGCGATGAAAACAAAAGTGAGATCGGCATTGAGAGCCTTGAAGTCTTTGAAAATATCGCCTACATCATGGCAAAACACGCTGATCCGGAGAATGTTCCTGATAATCCGGATGATTTTCTGGAACAGTTCAACACATTCAGCATTTATGAAATTCTTCCTCAGCTTATTGAATTGTGGGGACTGAACACAGCAACGCAAGTAGAGTCTAAAAAAAACATCGCCAGACTGACCGCCCGATGACAACTCCGCTTTTTCTCCTGAGATGCAAACAGCTCGGTCTTTCTATGACCGAGCTGGATTTGCTTACTATTGGATTAATAAACGACATGTTCACAGAACGTGAAAATGATGAGTATTCGGGGTGGAATGAGGTTGCTGGACAGGCGGATTTTGACGCATTTTAATTATTTGTCATCATAATGTCCGCGACAGCTGACAATATAAATTCTATCATTTTCAACGTGATAAACAAGGCGGTCTTTCTCGTTGATTCTTCTGCTGTACTCACCGTGCAAGTTGTTCTTCAATGCTTCCGGTTGACCAATACCTTCAAGGCAACCATTTCGTTCAATATCTTTGATGAGTTGGTTGATTCGTTTTAAAGTCTTTTTATCCTGTGTCTGCCAGTAGAGGTAATCGTCCCAGGCGTCATCAGACCATATTTTTTCACTCATCGTCCACCTCAATCAAATCATGAGCAGTTCCTTTGCCGTCACGCAACTCCTGAATTGCTTTCATCAAATGTTTTTGATTGGATTCGCTGTAAAAAGGGTCGCTTGACTGAGAAATCTCAAATGGAATACGTCTTTCACGCAGAACAGCCTTTATAAAAAGGTTAATGGCGGCAGATGTATTCAATCCAACATCAGAACAGAAATTATCAAATGCCTGTTTATCCTTTTCGTCAATGCGTGCAGAGATTGTTGCTTGTGCCATAACAGCCACTCCTTTCTGTATGATCTCTGCTTATATTATACCACTATTTTATGCAAATTGCAAGTGTTTGTATTACATTTTTTCAAAAAAGTGAGGTGAAACAACAGTGGCAAACAGAATCAAGGGCATCACCGTTGAGATCGGCGGAGACACGACCAAGCTGTCAAAGGCATTAGAGGATGTAAACAAGAACATCAAAAACACCCAGTCACAGCTAAAAGACGTAGAAAAACTCCTGAAACTTGACCCAAAGAACACAGAATTACTCTCACAAAAACAGAAACTTCTCGCTGACAACATTTCTGCTACAAAAGATAAACTTGCAACGCTGAAAACTGCCGCAGAACAGGCAAATACTGCTCTTGCAAATGGCGACATCACACAACAGCAGTATGATGCCTTACAGCGTGAGATTGTCGAAACAGAAAACGAACTGAAAAGACTTGAAGCAGAAGCCAAAAATGCAAATTCTGAACTTGCTAAAATCGGTGAGGCAGGACAAATTCTCCAAAATGCAGGTGATAAAATTTCAGGTGCAGGTGAAAAACTTCTGCCTGTTACCGCAGGCGTTACTGCCCTTGGAACTGCCGCTGTGAAAACCGCCTCCGACTTTGATTCTGCAATGTCAAAGGTTGCCGCTGTATCTGGTGCAACCGGCGATGACTTGCAGGCTTTGCGTGATAAAGCACGTGAAATGGGCAGTAAGACGAAATTTTCCGCCAGTGAAGCCGCCGAAGCCATGAACTATATGGCAATGGCTGGCTGGAAAACAAACGATATGCTTTCCGGTATTGACGGCATTATGAACCTTGCCGCCGCCAGTGGTGAAGACCTTGCCACAACTTCCGATATTGTCACCGATGCACTTACCGCTTTTGGTTTAACTGCATCAGACAGCGGACATTTTGCCGATGTGTTAACTGCTGCAAGTTCTAACGCAAATACCAATGTTTCCATGCTTGGGGAATCTTTCAAATACTGTGCTCCGATTGCAGGTGCTTTGGGTTTCTCCTGTGAAGATACCGCTGAGGCACTGGGTTTAATGGCGAATGCAGGTATCAAGTCCACACAATCCGGTACTTCCATGCGTTCCATTATGACTGCACTTTCAGGAGAAGTAAAATTCTGCTCTGAATCCTTTGGAGAAATGGAAATCGCAACTACCAATTCAGACGGATCAATGCGTAGTCTTTCCGATATTTTAGCGGATTGCAGGGTTGCCTTCGATCAGATGTCAGAATCCGAAAAAGCGAGTGCCGCAGAAACTCTTGTGGGCAAAAATGCCATGTCGGGATTTTTGGCTCTGATGAATGCCGCACCTGCGGATATTGATAAACTTTCAAGTGCGATTTCAAACTGTGACGGTACATCTCTTTCTATGGCGGAAACCATGCAGGATAATCTTGCAGGACAGCTTACCATTTTGAAGTCCCAACTGGAAGAACTGGCGATCTCATTTGGTGAGATCTTAATGCCTGTCATTCGTGAAATTATCACCAAAATACAGGGATTTGTGGACAAGCTGAACGCTCTTGACCCTGCAACCAAACAGACCATTCTCAAAATCGGACTGATGGCTGCGGCTTTAGGTCCATTGCTGATCGTTGTTGGTAAAACGATTTCTTCTATTGGCAGCATGATGACGTTCATTTCAAAGATTCCGACCATGATCGCAGGTGCAAAGACGGCATTTTCTACTCTTGGTGCGGCGATCGGCAGTATTTCCGCTCCTGTTGTTGCAGTTGTTGCGGTAATTGCTGTGCTGGTCGCTGCTTTTGTGCATCTCTGGAATACCAACGAGGACTTCAAAAACAGCATTCTTTCCATTTGGGAACAAATAAAGTCTACCTTTGAACGTCTGACATCGGGAATTGTTGACCGAATCAATGCACTTGGATTTGATTTTCAGAATTTCGGTGAAATGCTGAAAGCGATGTGGGATGGATTATGCAGTGTGCTTGCACCTGTGTTTGAGGGTGTATTTCAGCATATTTCGGATATTTTCACCTTTGTGACAGATACCATTCTGAGTGTGCTTGATATATTTATCGGTTTGTTTTCGGGAAACTGGGAACAGTGCTGGAATGGTATCAAGGGCATTTTTACAGGTATCTGGGATTTTGTAGTCAACCAGTTCAGCAATATTCTGAACACGCTGAGAGGTGTTGCAGATGTATTTCTCGGTTGGTTCGGCACTTCCTGGAATGAAGTGTGGACGAGTATAAAAGACTTCTTTGTTGGCATCTGGGACAGCATCTGTTCTGCGTTTCAGTCTGTCGCTGATTTTTTCACAAGTATCTGGAATGCAATCTCCACGTTCTTTACAACGATAGCGACTGCGATCTACACCACAGCGGTCACGATTTTTACTTCTGTATATGACTTCTTCGCAGGAATTCTGACCAGTATTCACGACTTTTTTGCCACTATTTTCAATGCAATATGGACGGTTATTTCAACTGTCTGCACCACAATTTACGACACGATTTCAAGCATCTGGAATGCAATTTACAGCTTTATTTCTCCGCTTTTGGAAGCGTTCAAATACCTGTTTGAAACCATTTTTCAGGCAATTCATATCATCATCAGCAATGTGATGGATTGGATCTCGGAAAAGATACAGACTATATGGAATGCAATTGTTGCATTTCTCATGCCTCTGCTTGAGGGCATTAAAGCGTTCTTTGAAACGATGTGGAATGCTATTTATACAGCAATTTCAACGACATTAAGCACTATTTCAAGTGTTGTTGCATCCGTCTGGAACGCAATTTCAAGCTTTATTTCAAGTGTGATGAACACAATAAGTTCTGTCATTTCAAGTGTATGGAATACGATCAGCGGTGCGGTTTCAAGTGTGGTAAATGCTATCCGAAGCACAGTATCTTCCGTCTGGAACAGCATTTCTTCTACCATTTCATCGGTGATGAATACGATTCATTCGACCGTGACAAACATCTGGAATAACGTGAAATCTTCAATCGGTTCTATTATCAGCGGTATTTACACCACGATTAAGGGCGGTTTTGTTAATGCTGTCAATTACGTCAAAGGTCTTGCATCAGATGCCTGGAACTGGGGACGGGATATTGTTTCCAACATTATTGACGGCTTGCGAAGTATGATCGGCAGTCTTGCCGACAGCGTTTCCGGAATTGCGGATACGATCCGCAGTTATCTGCATTTTTCTGTTCCTGATGTAGGTCCGCTGACAGATTTTGAAAGCTGGATGCCTGACTTCATGAACGGCTTGGCAGACGGCATCAACAAGAGCAAAAAGGTCGTAGCAAAGGCGGTTTCGGGTGTTGCGGATACCATGAAACTTTCGCTCAATTCTGAACAAAACTACAACCTTGACGGTATGACGGGGGCAATGATGAACGGTGCTTCTGAAAATTCGGTGGTCAACAATTACTACCAAAACGACAACAGCCGCACAGTGAATCAGACCAACAATAGCCCGAAATCACTGTCACGGCTGGAGATCTATCGGCAGATGAAGAATGCGGTGGAAATGTAGAAAAGGAGCGATTTTGTGGTCAATACTTTATTATTGCAAATTAGGGGGAGTTTATGATAGTTTCAATATTCCTCCTCATCATAATTATATGACTCTATTTCACAAGAAAATTTAATATTTTTCTTGCGGAAAATATCATCCAAATAGTTTATTTCTTCTTCATCTATAAAGCTGTTCTGTTCCAACATTTCACTGACTACAATTTTCTCATTCTCTAATGTCTTTATTTCTAATGTTCTGTATGTTAGGTTTTGTTTTAATTCGTGAAATAATTTTGCTTCACATATCGTTTCTGTTTCTATTGCGGTAATTCTTTCATTGTATAATGTAACCAAAAAGCTTTTGGTCAGATATATACTGTACGCATTTAACCAGATGGCATCTTTTTGATTGCATTCTTCATCGATGAGTTTTGCCTTGGGATTTCTGTATTTTCCAAGTGCATACGCATTTTTATATATAAGTAGAAGGCTAACCAGACTTGTGATCCCTCCTAAAATCAGGTTCACAATATAGCCTTCTTTCAGAATGCTTCCATAAGTTAATTCCGTTACACGAATTTGAATATATTCATTTCCTATATACTGCTTAACATCTTCTTTAACTTTATCATCAATGATTACTTTAGTCATGCCCTCCAGTCTTGCTTTTCCATTTTGTTCAACCTCATGTTTCAGAACTTCGAACTGTTCGCTTTGCATTCCTGAAATATATGTATTTGTTTCTGTTGTTACAAGATAATAGGATTCGTACTTATCTTCTGAAATTTTTTGAGGAATCCGTATTATTTCAATATAAGCAGTTTTATTCGCATGATTGGACTTTTCCTGCAAAACATTTTCCAACGGCTGCACACTGTCCAGCTGCATTTTCGTTTTCATAAATCCAAAACCTAAAAGGAATGTTCCGAACATTAAGCAAACTATACCTATATAAAGCACAATCAGATATATTCTATATGCGGCTTTCAAATGACTGTTTGTATATTTCATAGGTGTATGTATCTCCTTTGTAAACTGGAATTTCTAGTTCGTCAGAGTCCTGCCTCGCTGAACATCAACAGCACCAATTTCCGCATTCTTTTCCGAAACAACATCTACAATATCACAGGATTGATTCTGATTTGTAGGGCAAATGCCCTACATTTAATTCATTAATAGTATACCACAAGCACATATACAAAGTCAATGAAAGGCAGGTGAAATTTTGTTTTACACACTCATTCTCGAAAACGAAACAGGTCAGCAGATAGACCTGTCCAGAACCGCAAACCGATATATGTTCTCCAAAATCAAAGGACTTGATCCTCCGATAGGAACAGTCAGCACTTCAAGTTATGCAGGAATGAATGGCAGTTACCTCAACAATGCTTTCATTGAAAAGCGAAATGTGGTCATTCCTTTTGAAATGCGAGGCATTCACATTGAAGAAAAACGACATGAACTATATCGTGTGGTCAAGCCGTCACGCTACATCAAAATATATTACTCCACAAAAAATATTTCTGTGTATGCTGAAGGTATCGTGGAAACCTGCGAAGTGGAGAATTTTGAAAAGCTGACCAATGGGCAGATCTCCATTCTCTGTCCCGATATTTATTGGTACTCCACTGAAACACAAATTGCAGAATATTCCCGTGTCAAAGGTGCATTTCATTTTGTCTGTCCTGATAATGATGAACCATTTCCGATTGGTATGTACAACACGCAGGATATGATGACTATCAACAACAGCGGTGATGAGGTCGGTTTTACTCTTGAAATCAGCGGTGGACCTGCGAAAAATCCGACCATTTATAACGCTCTGACGGACGAATATATGCAGATTTCAGGCGATATTCAAAAGGGCGATGTTATCACCATAACTACGAAAACAGGCAACAAAACCGTTCTTCTGGAGCGTGAGGGCGTTGTGACAAACATCATCAATCGGCTTGTTTCAGGCTCAACATGGCTAAATCTGAAAGCAGGCGAAAATAAATTCTATGTCCGTGCATCAAATGGGCTGAACAATATCAAAGTTCGCCTGATACACCGAAATGCGTACTTAGGAGTGTGAGAAATGCAGATTGAAATTTACAATATGATTCCTGTTGGCGAAAATATCTCCATATCACTTAAGGCTGTCTGTGACAGCTTTTCGTCGCTTTTATGGGATATTGAATATTACAAATGCGGTGCTTTTGAGGTGTACATTGCTGCATCTCCCCGAAATATCGAGATTTTTCAGACTGGCAGAATTGTAGGACGTGATGATGACAAGGAACATTTCGGACTGATTGAATCTGTGAAACTTGAAACCGATGCCGAAGATGGAGATTATCTTATCATCAAAGGCAGATTTCTGATGTGTCTGCTTGAAAGAAGAATTATCTATCCCACATTCAACTTTACAAAACTTGTTTCATATTCTCAGATTGTGATGAATGTGGTGCAGTATAATGCTCGTACATCGGGTATCAGAAAGATTCCGGGACTTATTGTCGGCTGTTCGTCAGGCACTTGCTGGAATACTAAAACCAAATTGCAGGTCAGCTATGATAATCTGATGGAGTGGGTGTACACCATTTGCGAAAAAATCGGCGGAACTGCAAATATCAGGCTTTCCAAAATAGATAATGAACAGTATGAAATGATTTTTGAACTTTCACAGGGTACTGACAGAAGCATTTTACAGGAAGTAAATCCGCACATTATTTTCTCTGACAGATACAATAATCTGCTGTCTTTCACCTACTTTACAGACACTTCCGTCAAGAGAAATTTTGCCTATGTTCTTGGAAAGGGCGAGGGTGAACAGCGTAAAAGAACCACTTGTTTTACAAATTCTGAACCTGCCCTGCTTGACAGATATGAAGTGTATGTTGATGCAAAAGACATCTCGGACGAAGAACAGGTTGACAATGAAACAAGACCGCTCCCTGATGCTGAATATTCGGAACTTCTGAAAGAGAAAGGCAAGCAGAATCTTGTTCCCACAAAAACAAAATCAGAATCACAGATCGCAGTGCAGTCCACACAGTTTCAATACGGTGTGGACTATTTTGTTGGCGATTTCGTCACCGTAGAGCACCAGAGATTCGGCATCAGACAGAATAAAATACAGCTTGTCGGCATGATCGAAAGCTTTGACCACAACGGCAGAAATTTAACGCCGACATTTAAGGAGGCTTAACATGGCATTTTCATTCGGATTTTTCAATTCTAAAAATCTTGACAGAACATATACTGCGGAGAATTTCAATGACTATCTTGGCAGTATCATCTGTGACGGGATTCAGGATAATTTCGGACAGTGTTTCAAGCTGTCAAGTTCTAAACTAAAGCTGACAATTGGCAGCGGTAAGGCATGGATTCAGGGGCATTATTTCATCTCAGATACGGCTTACACCTATGATTTATCACGCTATGTAGATGAATCTTTGCCGAGATATATGGCGATCGGCATTTGCTGTAACACTTCTGAAAACGTCCGCAATGTCAGCTTTGAAATTCTCGCAGGAACTCCTGCCACAAATCCCGCAATACCGAGATTTCAGAACACAGATTACAAAAAGTATCTCACCCTTTGCATTATCAGACTTGATGCAGGAACGTCAGAACTCAGCATTACAGATTACAGAGAAAACAATAATTTCTGTGGATATGTCCGCTGTATTCTCGGCAAATGCAAGGTCACAGATATGCTCTCACAGCTTTCTGAAATTCAGACGCAGATAAAAGATTACAACATCACAGTTAGTCAGCTGACAACAAAGATAAACGAGTTAACGCTGAAAATTGATGAGATGACAGGCGATGTGGTTTCTATCGGAAAATGCGGGCAAAGTGTGGATTTTGTGCTTTATTCAGACGGCAGACTGCTCCTCAAAGGTACTGGGGCAACGTTTGACTATTCTACTGACAGCAATCCGTCACCATTGCAAAACAATGCAAAGATCAAGTCGGTTATTGTTTCAGAAGGTGTAACCGGCATTGGAGAACGACTTTTTCAGTATTGCGACAATCTGAAAACAGTATCACTTCCGACAACACTTACAGCAATCAAAAAGGCTGCATTTCTGCCGCATATTGACGGTTACATTTATCATCAGAGTCTTAATGGTTTAACAGAACTGAAGATTCCGGAACGTGTTACGGAACTTGGCGTGAATGCATTTGCAGGAACGGCAATCAAGTCTGTAACCGTTCCGTCCTCTGTGGTAACCGTAGGTGCAATGGCATTCAGCGAGTGTCAGTATCTTGAAACGGTGCGATACGGTGGCAAAGTCATTAGTGACAGAATGTTTGTACGATGCACAAAACTGAAAAATCTCACGCTTACCCGAAACGTCAAGGAAATTGTAGGTGGATGCTTTAACTATTGTGAATCCTTGAATGCAATCACTTATGAAGGCTCTCTTGCAGACTGGAACGCTGTGAAGAAAAATACAAACTGGGACAGCCATGCAGTTGATATCGAATCTCCGCTTACAAAAATCCAGTGCCTTGACGGATATATGGAATATGTTGCAAATACAAAAACTTGGAAAGAGGTGAAGTCATGATCAAATTTCTTGTAAAAGGGCAGAACATCGAAACGCTGGAGCATGAAGTTATTGCTGCCGACCAGATCGCTTTTGTGAAGATATATTTTGTGTTCGATAATAACTGGAAACCGATGCATAAAGTGGTACAGTTCACACAGGGTACATTCACTTACAACAGACTTCTCGGATATGACGGGACAAGCTGCTTTCTTCCGTCAGAAATCACATCCGGTTCAGTTAAGATGTCAATATTCGGATATGATACAGCATCAAAAGAAACGGTCAGAGCGACAACTGTCATTAAGTCACTCAACATCAGACCATCAGGATTTGAGGGCGAAAACAGTAACGTTCCGCCTACTCCTGATTTATATCAGCAGCTTTTGCAGAAGATTTCTGAAAAAGGTAAAGACGGCAGATCTGCCTATGAAATTGCTGTAGAACACGGATTTGTAGGCACAGAGACTGAATGGCTTGAAAGCCTCAGAGGGGCTGACGGTAAAGATGGCTTGCCTGGAAAAGACGGTAAAAATGGTGTAGATGGCAAAGACGGAATAACACCTGATATGTCAAGCTATGCAACAAAAACAGATATTGCAGACCTGCAAAAACAAATTGAAAGCATCTCCGGCATCAGTTATATTTCTGTATTTGAAAGCGGTTCTGATGCCTTGCAGAAATACGGCGACAGTATTTACACTTATTACAATGACGGTTATCGTTCTCTTGCAGGATTTGCAGAGAGCTATCCTCATTTTTGTTCTGCTGAAAATAACTATGCCCTGTATTTCAATCAGAACGATTTCAGCTGGGCTGGAACGGTATTTGTGATTTTCCTGACACCAATTGCAATCTCAGCAGATATGCATCTGCTTTTAAGCTATCTGGTTGGTGCATCAGAAAATGCAACATTCTATCTTGTGAAAAAGACAGATAAAACAGGAGCAGAACTGGCTCAGCGTATTTATGAGGAAATCAAGGCGGAAAATGCCTTGCAATTATCGTTTCAATGGCTTTATTCCAATGATTTTATTTCTGTTATACAGTCACTTGAAAACATATCGGATGGAGAATATTATCTTGCCTTCAAAGGCACATCGGATAATTCACATCCGATGGTGAAGTCTATTAAATTTATGAAGGAGTGATCTTATGAAAGAAACTATTTGCCTTATCGCAGGCATTGTCGGCGGATTTATTGCAACGCTGCTCGGTGGCTGGGATTCTGCTCTTGCAACGCTCGTCGTTTTTATGGGCATTGATTTTGTAACGGGAATCGTAACTGCGGCAATGGGCAAATCCAAACACAGCGAAAGCGGTACACTCAACAGCACAGCAGGCTGGGTTGGTCTTGCGAAAAAATTTTGTATTCTTCTTATGGTAGTTGTGGGCGTGAGAATCGATATTCTCATTGGCACAAATTACATCCGTGATGCAGTCTGCATCAGCTTTTGTCTGAACGAACTGCTTTCCATTATCGAGAATACGACACTTATGGGAATCCCTTTCCCGCCGGTATTCAAAAAAGCAATTGACGTTCTGCAAACGAAAGTAGGCAGAACTGAGGATAAAAAGGAGGACGAATAAATGGCTATTTTAAGACCTGATACATCAACTACTCTGAATGGAGTGAAAATCAACGAGTATTTACTCACCAAGCATAACCCTAATCATATCGATATGCCATCTGTTTCAATGGAGGGCAAAGTTATCGGCGTAACAGTCCACAATACTGACTGGATTTCTGTTGCAAGCGGAACGACACCTGCGGAGCAGTACACAAGAGCAACCGTCAATGGCAACATGAAAGATGTCAGAGTTCATTATTATGTTGACAACGTATGTGCATGGCAGAATCTGCCTTTATCCTTAAGTGGCTGGCACGCTGCTGACGGAAGTGGTAACGGCAACAGAAAAACCATTGCAATTGAGTGCATTATGAGTTCTGCTTACAATTCTACGGATAAGAAGTCAGAGGATAACTGTGCAAGACTTGCAGCAGCACTTCTGAAGAAGTATGGTCTTGACATCAATCACCTTTACGCACATACGCATTGGCTCAATGTCCGTGACGGAAAATCGGGTACTGTGGACTATCTCAATACTACAAGAAATCCTTACAAGATGTGTCCTGCGTATATTCTGACTCATTGGGCAGAGTTCAAGAAGAAAGTACAGGCATATATGAACGTAGGTTCTTCAACACCTGCAACATCTTCTCCAAAACAGCTTTATCGAGTAAGAAAGTCATGGTCTGATGCTAAGTCGCAGATTGGTGCTTTTTCTTCTCTTGAAAATGCGAAGAAAGCCTGCAAGGCGGGATATGCTGTATTTGACAGTAATGGAAAACAAGTATATCCTACAAAGAAGTCCATTGACGAAGTTGCCCGTGAAGTCATTCAGGGTAAATGGGGCAACGGTGCGGAACGTAAGAAACGTCTTACCAATGCAGGTTATGACTACAATGAAGTGCAGAAAAAAGTGAATCAGATGATCTGATTTTCCATACATTATTGATTTTGTCCGCAGGTACTCCATTGTGAGTGTCTGCGGACTTTTTTATTTTCCAAAATAAATCCGCTCAAATTACTCTTCAATCTCCAGTGGAAAGTGAAACCATATGAATTGGAGGTACTTTCATGCAGGAAAAATCAAAATCCATATTCCCTACTGAACTGCAGCAAGATTATAATTACTTTATGGCACAAAAAACAGCTGATCTTATGCTGTCTGCCGGACTTATTTCCTTGGTGGAATTCAACAAATTAACCCAAATAAACCGTGACACATTCTCACCGTTTCTGGTTGAGATTATGCCTAAAATCACTTGATAAATTATGCGTTTAGAGTTATATATACAATGGTGGGAGGAGGTGAACCAACATGAAAACTGTAACCAAAATCGATAAAGTTCAGCCTTTAAAAACAGAAAAAAAGATACTTCGTGTTGCAGCATATTGTCGTGTTTCTACAGATTCTGATGCTCAGCTGGAAAGTCTTGAAACACAGAAGAAACACTATGAATCTTACATTACTTCTCACAGGAACTGGGAGCTTGTTGGGATTTATTTTGATGAAGGTATTACCGGAACAAAAGCAGAAAAACGTCCTAGACTAATGCGTTTGATTGCTGATTGCAAGGCTAAAAAAATTGACTTTGTAATTACCAAGTCTATCAGTCGCTTTTCCAGAAATACTACAGACTGTCTGGAAATCGTCAGAACACTTTTGAATCTGAATATCCCGATTTATTTTGAAAAGGAAAATCTTAATACAGGTTCTATGGAAAGCGAACTTTTTCTTTCTATTCTGAGTTCTATGGCAGAAGAGGAATCTACATCTATTTCTGAAAATAACAAGTGGTCTGCAAAGAAACGTTTTGAAAATGGTACTTACAAGCTAAGCTATGCATCTTATGGATATTGTTTAGTAAATGGCAAATTGACAATTGATAAAACGCAAGCAGAAATCGTGAAACAAATTTTTACAGAACTTCTTTCCGGAAAAGGAACTGAAGCAATCGCTAAGATTTTGAATCAGGAACAAATTCCAAGTCAGAAAGGTGGACGCTGGACTTCTGCCAGTATTCGTGGAATCATCGCAAATGAAAAATATACCGGTGACTGCATTTTTCAAAAAACCTACACAGACAGTAATTTTAATCGGCACAAAAATAATGGCACACTTGACCGATATTATATTTCTGAACATCATGAAGCAATTATCAGTCATGCTGATTTTAATGCCGCAAATGCTCTGATAGAACAGCGAGCCAATGAAAAAGGAATTGAACGTGGAAGTAAAAAATATCAGCAACGCTACGCTTTTTCTGGTAAAATCATATGCAATAAATGTGGCAATACTTTTCGCAGAAGAATTCACACGAGTACCTATGGAAGCTACACAGCTTGGGTATGCAACACACATTTGGCTGACAGAAAAAAATGTTCAATGCTTTTCATAAAAGACGCTGACATCAAACTTGCCTTTTCCACAATGCTGAACAAGCTGATTTACGGCTATCGATTTGTTTTGACCCCTTATTTAAAGGCTTTACAGGAAAATACCGGTGATGATGTTCTTCTTAAGATTCAACATTTAGAAGCACTGCTGGAACAGAATGCTAAACAACGTGAAACATTGCACAAACTTATGGGACAGGGTTACATTGACCAAGTTCTTTTTGCACAGGAAAACAATACCCTGCTTTCTCTGGCAAATGATTACAGAACTGAAATCGAAGCTTTAAATCGCTCTATAACAGGAGATAGCACAAAGGTTTATGAAACAGAGCGTTTGATTCATTTCTGTAAATATGGTGAAATGTTGCAGGAATATCGTGACGATTTATTTGAATTATTTACTGACCATATTCAGGTTTACAGCCGTCAGAAAGTCGGTTTTACACTTCGATGTGGTCTTACTTTTCAGGAGAAAATTTGATGGGACACACACCTTACGGATATCGAATTGAAAATGGCATTGCAGTAATTGACAAAACCACTGCCAATCAAGTTCAACAGCTTTACAAAAACTATTTATGCGGACTGTCCCTTACAAACGCTGCAAAGGAAGCAGGTATTGCGATACTTCATTCTGGTGCAAAGCGAATGTTGCAAAACAAGCACTATCTTGGAGATGATTTCTATCCTGCTATCATCACCCAAGAAACTTTTTATGCTGTTACAGCAGAATTAAACAAACGTTCCGAAAAACTTGGACGTAACAATCGCTATCAAGCACCAATTATAAAAAGACCACCTACAACCTTTCGCATTGATGAAACAACTGAAAAATATGACAATCCAATCAGACAGGCAGAATATTGTTACAGTCTGATAGAAAGCATGGTAATTAAATGAAAAATGTTATGATCATACCTGCAAAAAAGCAGGTTGGCAATATTGCCAGGCAACAGGAAGAAAAACCAAAACTTCGAGTTGCTGCTTATTGTCGCGTCAGCACAGACACGGAAGAACAGGCAACAAGTTATGAAGCTCAAATTGCTCATTATACAGAATACATTCAAAAAAATCCGGAGTGGGAATTTGCAGGTGTCTATGCTGATGATGGTATTTCAGGCACAAACACAAAAAAACGCAGTGAATTTAATCGCATGATTGAAGATTGTGAAGCCGGAAATATTGATATGATTATTACAAAGTCTATCAGCCGATTCGCAAGAAACACTCTGGACTGCCTAAAATACATCAGACAGCTGAAAGAAAAGAATATTCCCGTATTTTTTGAAAAAGAATCCATCAATACTATGGATGCAAAAGGTGAAGTTTTGATTACAATTATGGCTTCCCTTGCACAACAGGAATCACAGTCTCTCAGCCAGAATGTAAAACTGGGACTTCAATTTCGCTACCAAAACGGACAAGTACAGGTAAATCATAATCATTTTCTTGGGTATACCAAAGATGAAAACGGCAATCTGATTATTGACCCAGATCAGGCTGAAGTGGTAAAACGCATTTACCGTGAATATCTTGAGGGATATTCTATGGATAAAATTGCAAAAGGACTTGAAGCTGATGAAATTCTCACAGGTGCAGGAAAAACAAGATGGTGGTCAAGTACGATTAATAAAATCCTGCGAAATGAAAAATATATCGGTGATGCCTTACTGCAAAAAACTTATACCACTGATTTTCTCAGCAAAACCAGAGTAAAGAATAACGGTATTGTACCCCAATACTATGTTGAAGGAAATCACGAAGCCATCATTCCAAAAGATATCTTCTTACGAGTACAGGACGAACTGGTACGCAGGCGAGTAGTCAAAACCAGCGCCAATGGCAAAAAGCGTAGTTACAGCTGCAACCACTGCTTTGCACAGATAGTAATTTGTGGTGATTGTGGTGAAATGTTCCGAAGAATTCACTGGAACAATCGTGGCTGTAAATCAGTCGTCTGGAGATGCATCAGCAGACTGGAATCCACAGGACTGGAGTGTCATGCGAGAACCGTAAATGAAACTGTATTGGAAAATATGGTAGTTCAGACGATTAACACGCTCCTTGGCGATAAGTCAACATTTCAGGCACAGCTGCAGCAGAACATTGCCAAGGTCATCAGAGACGCTGGAAAAACAACGGCTGATGGCATTGACGAGCAGCTGATGGAGCTTCAAAAAGAGCTTCTCAAAAAAGCTAACAACAAAGAAGCCTACGATGAGATTGCTGACCAGATTTTCAAACTCCGCGAACACCGCGAAAAATGCACCGTTGACACAGCTGCCAGAGACGCGCAGATTGAAAGAATTAACGACCTGCAGGATTACATTAAAAAGCAGCGTACCGACCTTGAATCCTTCGATGAAACCTTGGTAAAACGCTGGCTTGGTCAGATAACCGTCTGGGATGACCATTTCACAGTGGAGCTCAAGTCCGGATTGAAAATTGATATTGAAGGATAATGTCCTTAGACTCAAAAAGGCTCCTCACCACTGGAATATATCCAGTGATGGGGAGCCTTTTCTATTTAACGTATGTTACTATTCCAGACAAATCTCCATCCGAATGCTTTGATTTTATGGAATATTCAATATTGAAATTATCTGTTAACGGATTAAGTAATAAAGCTGGTCCTAGCCATTTCATTTCTTTTGCCCTTAGAGAGCTTATAGAAAATTCAAACTCGATATCGTTACCCTTGACCTTAGGCATTGCAATATATTTTGTTATCTCCCTACCATAGTCATCCGAATTATATCGAGGATTTCCATTAATTCCAGCACCACTGAACTGGGCTCTCACTGCTGCCTGACTTTCTGCCAAGCTATCTGCTAAGGTGTATGATATATCGGTATCATAGGAAATATCTGATGATTCAGGCATCATCAAAAGTTCTTTAATAACATCATCTTCATAAATCAAACCCTCTAACCCTTGCATATCTGGATTTATAAGCTCCTTGGATGGAATAATTGCTTCTGCGACATCTTTTTTTATTTTAATGTGCACATCCACATCCTCATCGTAAACTTTAGATGCATTTTCGATTGCAAGTGGGATAAAAAGCATTCCGTTAAAAGTTGTCACGTACCAATCCATCATTTGTACACGATGCAGATTATATTCAAGCATCATAATGCTATCATATTTGTCTTCTTCCTCTTTGGTCCCTTCATAAGAATATGATGACATCAAATCATATCTTCTTTCTAAGTTTCCTATATTAAAAAATTTTGCATCTTCAGATATATCTATTCCGAGATATTCTTTGCATAAATCTATTATCGAACCTCTATCCTCATCATTTATGCGTACTTTCTGTAACTTGAAAAGATTTAATTTAAAAGAGCTAGTAACTGGAGTTAGAATTGAGCCATCATTTCTAATAATAGGAGTAGCATCGCTTGTTTTTTTCTCGTCTTCATCATTTGCCTCGTCCTTGCTTTGGAGTTCAGATGGTTCTGTAATTTTGTTACTCCTAATTTGTTTTACCAATTTCAAAGACTCTTCTAAAATTTGTGTTTTATGCTTAACAAAAGATACTGAACTTGATACTTCAATTGGACAAATCAAATTAGAAACAGCACCATCGACAAAACAACCCAGACGTAAGTCTGAGAATCCTGCCTTAACACGCTTCCCATTTTCCAAAATATTTTCAACAGTATCTTGTATTACACATTTTATATACCGCCTTACCTCTCCCTTACTTTTTCCGTCTTTTAATGAGAATGGAGTCAATCTTCGACTTGCAAGGTCAAAAGGCATGTTTTCTGGTGCACCGTAATCAGCGTTTAAAACACATATTACTCTATCCCAGCCTAAAACATGCGTAGCATACCCTAATTCAAGCATTACATTAGGATTTGGCATATATTTTATCTTACTATTTCCATCTTTATCGACTGTCTCATATTGACATACCGCACTAACATCAGCAATGAAAATATCACAATCGTCAATCTTTGAAAAGATTGTCTGTGCTATGTCCGGGGAACCAAATTCTCCCTTTGTGTCACGGTCAGCTTCAATATCAACTGTGTCTCGCAATAAACGAACTGCATCTTTGATACTGTCTTGAATTATATTTCTAGTATCACTTCCCGGCAAATCAGATTGCCAAGAATAAAAAATAGTAATCTGTGAATCACTCACATTAATACCTCCTTAACATCTATTCTATTGCCCGAAAATGCCTTTACTATCGAGTTGCCGGATTTGTTGTCAACTTTTTTCCTCTTTCAAAAGTTACTTCAAAATCCCTGACATCTAATCCACTCACTCAATTTTCGTTATCTAATCCGAGGTCACAACCTGACACACATTTTCGCGGTAGATATGTTCCCCTATAAAATAACCGAGCCTTTTCAATGATTAGGCTTTACATCTCAACTTCCGAAAAAGCCCGGAAATACACCACTTTTTTTGCTTTTATTCATCTTTTCTTGACATCAATACCACGCACTCAACGTGCCCCGTCCCCGGAAACAAATCCACCGGCTGCACCCGTTCTGCCGCATACCCCATCCGGCTCAGCATTGCACAGTCTCTGGCTGCCGTTGTGGCGTTGCAGGAAATCATCACGATTCGCTCCGGCTGCATCTGCACCATCGCCCAGAGCGCTGCCTCATCGCATCCCTTTCTGGGCGGATCGACGACGATCACATCCGGCGCAGTCCCCTGTTCCGCCAGCTTTCCGGCAATGCTGCCTGCATCGCCGCAGAAAAACGCCGCATTTTTCACGCCAGCTCTCGCAGCATTTTCCTTTGCATTCTCCACAGCCTCTGGAACAATTTCCACGCCAACCAATTCCAACACCGCATCTGCCATAGACAGCCCGATCGTTCCGGCGCCGCAGTACAAATCCAACAGCCGTTCTTTCCCCGTCAGCTGTGCAAATTCTTTTGCCGCACCATAAAGCCGCTCTGCCTGTATGGTATTCACCTGGTAAAACGACTCCGGCGAAAGATCAACAGCATTGCCGCACATGGTGTCCGTAATGGTATCTTTTCCCCACAGCGTTTCCGTGGAATCTCCCAGAATCACATTGGTTTTCTTCGGGTTGCAGTTCATGCTGATACTCTTGATCTGCGGATACTGCTCGGTCAAAATCTCAACTAACGGCATCAGCTTTTTCCGAATTGGCTTGCGCACGATAAAGCAAACCATCACCTCTCCGGAATGCTGTCCGCACCGCAGATACAAGTGCCGCATATCCCCTTTTCCGCTGGATTCATTGTATACTGAAATCGAATTGCGCCGCACAAACTCCAGCACTGTACCGGCAATTTTCCCAAACAATTCCGGCTGCAGCAAACAGTCCTTCACCGAAATCACCCGATGACTTCTCCGGGCAAAAAAGCCCAGAATCGGCTGTCCTGTTTTGTCCAAAGCGAACGGATACTGCGCCTTGTTGCGGTATCTGGTACGGGACTCAGCGCCCAGAATCGGCAAAAATTCCGGAGAAAGCTTTCCCAGTCTAATAAAAGCATCCTGCACCGCCTTTTCTTTCACACGCAGTTCTGCATCATACGTGATATGCTGAAACAGACAGCCGCCGCACTGGGATAAACCGCAGGCAGGCACAATGCGGTCTGCCGAAGGCTCCAGCAGTTCTTCCACGATCCCAAAGGCATAGCTCTTCAGTACTTTTACGATGCGCACCCGAATCCGGTCACCCACTGCGGTGTGCGGCACAAACACTGCCATATTGTCCACCCGACAGACACCGCTGCCTTCCGTGGTCATATCCATGATTTCTGTTTCAAAAATGTCGTTCTTTTTCAAATTTCCATCGCCTCGTATTGAAAAACCTGTTCTGCATTTTCACATACCCTTGCACAGAACAGGTTTTTGATTGATTTGCAGCGCACCGGCGGCTATAGTACATCTCGCACCGGCACAGCATTCTTGTTTCCCATCAGAAATTCGAGCTGTTCCAGCCCCAATTCTCTGTACACATATAGCTTACATAAATTCTGTCTGTTGGAATTTTTAGTGTATCCAGCAGAATTCCGGTAATGTTGCTGGTCAGCGTATTCAGCGCATTGGACGATGCTTTTCCGTACAGCTGAACCTCTACCATTGCTGCCGGCGCATCTGTTCCCTGAAAGAAAAGCTGCTTGTCGCCCTCTGTCTCCACCATCAGCCAGTTCTCCGTTTTTCCGGGAACTGCTGTAATTGCAAGTCCAAGATGTGTCTTAATATTTTTTGCCTGTTCGTCTGTGATTGCTGTATTTGTCTGAACATGAATAAATGGCATATCTGTACTCCTTTTTACTCCGTTTCCTGTTCCCGAATCCGCTCGCAGATCTCCCGTACCTGCTCTTTCTTCTGCATCAGCTGGTCAAACTGACGGATATACTCATAGGGAAACTTATAGTTATGGATTCGTGTGATTCTGCCGCAGGGTTCTACCAGCTTTGTGGACGCACCGCATCCAGCGCCAAAAATGGACTGACTCTCATCCATAATAAGGATGTTGTACAGCGATTCCTTTCCTGCACGGGCATATCCCACGTTTTCCTGGTTGTCAATGGTGTTCTTCTGCCGGTACATATAATAGGGCGCATAGCCGTGTTCCGGCAGACGGCGCATACTCTCCTGCACCATCTGTTCCACCGGGTTATGTACCTGACTCTCTCCCTCAGCAAAAAGATTTGCCGCCCGTTTCAGCGTCAGCGCATGAACAGTAATGCTGTCCGGGTCTAACGCCAGGATCTTCTCCAGGGTATCATGAAAGCCCTCCGGTGTATCCCCTGGCAGTCCGGCAATGAGGTCCATATTGATATTGTCGAATCCTGCCGCACGAGCCATCCGGAATGCCTCCACCGTCTGCGCCGTAGTATGCTTTCTTCCAATAGTTTCCAGTACGCTGTCCTGCATAGTCTGCGGATTGACAGAAATACGATCAACCCCGAACCGTTTCAGTGTTTTCAGCTTTTCCGGGGTAATGGTATCCGGTCTGCCAGCCTCAACGCAGTATTCCCGCAGATGCGAAAGGTCAAAATTGTCCTGCACAGCCGTCAGTACCTGTTCCAGCTGTTCCGCCGTCAGCGAAGTTGGCGTACCGCCGCCGAAATAGACCGTATCCACCAGAAGTTCCTGTTCCCGTACCAGCTGCCCCCAGATCACCAGCTCTTCGCACAGCTTTTCCAGATATCCCGGAATCAGCTTGTGCGCCTGTTCTATGGAATGGGATACAAAGGAACAATAGCTGCAGCGTGTGGGACAAAACGGAATCGACAAATACAAACTGATGCCACGCTTTGGCGTTTTCTCCAAAAGCGGCTGCTGTACGATCGCCGTATCGTAGACCAAAGACAGCTTTTCCGGGGAAATCCAGAACTTCTCATGGAGTTTCTCACAGACCTCTGCCTTGGTATACCCTTTGCCCAGATAAGGCTGCACCTTTTTTACCGGACGAATCCCCGTCAGCAAGCCCCACGCCGGATGCAGATCTGTGATCTGTTCCAGCAGCCGGAACAGCATGGCACTGAACCGGTATTCGCACAGCTGCTTGTCTGTTTCCGGCGAACAGGCCGGGAAAAACTGCTCCTGCTCCAGCGTCTTTCCCAGGTACTGCACCCGGACAAAAAAGCGGCTCTGACTGCCCTGCTGTTCCAGCGTGAGAACAGCACCCTCTTCTGCATCCTCCGGCAGCTGCGCCGTATCATAGAGAAACGTAAACTTTCGAATCGGCAGGAAAATCTTGCAGATACATTCGATTTCATATTTCAGCGTGTGTCCCGAAAAGACAACGGGAAACGGCTTTGTCAGATTGGTTTCAACATTTGGCATGAATTATAGTCCTCGCATCGTTGGATTGTGTTCCTTTTCAAAAGAAAGTGTCGATTCTTCATTATGCCCCGGCAATACCCGAAAATCGCCGTCCAGCGCTTTCAGTTTCCGGAAAGATTCCAGCATCTGTGCATCGCTGCCGCCTGGAAAATCCGTTCTGCCACGGGACATCCGGAACAGTGTGTCTCCGGTGTACAGCACATCGCCGCTTTGCAGGCAAACGCTGCCCGGTGTATGCCCCGGTGTATGAATCACCGTGAACGTATTGTCCCCGAATTGGAGCGTGTCACCGTCCTCCACCGTTTTCCATTCCTGAACAGGCTGAAACGGCTGGGTAGACAGCCAGTCGCCCAGATTGGCACGGCTGTCAGTCAGCATATTTGCATCAAGAGAATGCACATAGACCGGAATCTGATACTTTTCCCGTACCTGCTCCACACCGGCAATGTGATCGTAATGCCCGTGCGTCAGCAGAATTGCCAGGGGTTCCAGCTGCATCATTTCCAGACGGCGGAACACGATAGGCGCATCACCGCCGATGTCCACGATGACACACTTCTTGTTGCCCACTTCCTGGATATAACAGTTCGATGCCAGTTCTCCCAGCATCAGCGTTGTAATTTTCATTGCAGCCACCTCACTTTTTTGCACGTTCCACAGAGATCACGCCCCGGATCTTCCGCAGCTTATCCATGATTGCCTGGAGCTGATCTGTTCCGGCAACCTGGACGCTCGCCTCAAAAATCGCATTGCCGTTGCGCAGATTCCGGGATGACGAATGCACGATCAGAATATGCGATTCCGAGAGAATCTTCGTAATATCAAACACCAGCCCCACACGGTCTGACGCAATCACTTCGATGCCGGTAGGAATCAGCGCAGAAGTGTTGTTCGTCCACTGCACCGGCAGCCAGCGTGCCATTTCCTCCGGGTTGTTCCGTTTCAGCGCCGCCTGGTAGTTGACGCAGTTTTTCGTATGCACGGAAATGCCGTGTCCCCGTGTGATAAAGCCCACGATATCATCGCCCGGCAGCGGATTGCAGCACTGCGCAAACTTGAATACGCAGTCGTCGATCCGATCCAGGACAATACAGTCCTTACCGGATGGTGTCTCCGTCTGCATCACCGGTGCAACCGGATTTGTCTCTTCTTCCTCTGCGCCGTGCGATTTCACATACAGTTCTTTCAGTCTCGGCATGATCTTGGACAGCATAACGCCGCCGTATCCGATCGAGGCGTAGAAGTCCTCCAGCGTGTCGCAGTTGTGCCGTTTCAGATCATCTGCCAGGAATGCGCCCCATTCCGTTTCCGGCAGATTGATGTGACAGCGCTTGAACTCCTGCTCCAGATTCGCCTTGCCGGTAGCAATGTTCTCTTCTCGGCACTCTTTCTTGAACCAGGAACGAATCTTGGACTTTGCCTCGTTGGTCTTGACAATACCCAGCCATGCACGATTGGGTCCCTTGTTGGGGTCTTTGCTGGTCAGGACTTCGCAGATCTGTCCCGTCTGGAGCGGATAATCCAGCGGAACCATCTTGCCGTCCACCTTGCCGCCGATGGTCTTGTGTCCGATTTCCGTGTGGATGCGGTATGCAAAGTCGATCACCGTTGAGCCAACCGGCAGAGAGATAGAATCGCCACGGGGCGTCATTACCACAATATCCTCCGGAGACAGGTCGTTCTTGATGGCACGGACAATTTCTTCTACGTCGTCCGAGGTCTGCTGTGCTTCAATTACCTTGCGCACCCATGCCAGACGCTCTTCCATCTTATCCTTGCCCTGGATACCCTCTTTGTACTTCCAGTGGGCAGCGATGCCGTATTCCGCAGAGACGTGCATATCCCAGGTGCGAATCTGAATCTCAAAAGGAATGCTCTCCCGTCCCAGAACTGTGGTGTGCAGGGACTGATACATATTGGACTTCGGCGTAGAGATATAGTCCTTGAACCGGTTCGGCAAAGGCCGGAACATATCATGAACGATGCCCAGCACCATATAGCACTCTGCAACCGTAGAGACAATGACACGGACAGCATACTTGTCATAGATCTCATCCATGCCCTTGTGGTTGACATAGACCTTCTTGTAAATGCCGTAGATGCTCTTGACACGTCCCTCGATGATCGGTTCTTTCGCAAAGTGTTCCTGTGCCAGGCGTTTCCGGATACGTTCCTTAATGGATTCGATGAACTTTTCCCGTTCATCCTTTTTGATCTCCATAATATGTTCGATTTCCGAATACGCATAGGAGTCCAGGTAATAGAACGCCAGGTCTTCCAGCTCGTCCTTTACAGTACGGATTCCCAGACGGTGTGCGATCGGCGCATAGACATTCATAGTTTCCAGCGCAATGCGGCGCTGTTTTTCCGGCGGCAGGAATTTCAGTGTACGCATATTGTGAATGCGGTCTGCCAGCTTGATAATCATGACACGGATGTCATGGGACATGGCAAGCAGAATCTTCCGGACATTCTCCGCCTGCTGCTGTTCCTTGTCAAAAATCGGAATGCGGTTCAGCTTGGTGACGCCGTCCACCAGCATCGCCACATCCTGTCCGAACTTCTTCCGGATATCATCCAGCGTATATTCCGTATCCTCTACCACATCGTGGAGCAGACCCACGCAGATCGTATCCGTATCCATTCCAAGATCCAGCAGAATATCTGCCACCGCCAGCGGATGGATAATATACGGTTCTCCGGAAGAGCGTTTCTGCCCGGCGTGTGCCTTTTCTGCCAGCTGATACGCAGACAGGATCTTGCTCAGATCGTACTGTTTATCCGTCGCAAGAATCTTCTTCGCCAGATCCGAGATCGTGACCTCATTCTGAGGAATCTGCGGTTTATCCTGTGCAGCCGAACGCACATCTCCGCTTGTGTTTTCCTGTGTCATACAACATCCGCTCCTTTTTTCTGTAATCCCTGCAGCAGGACGGAACTTTGGAGATTCACCTTTTCCTTTACCGGATTCCGGTGTACCCGCTGTGTCCAGAGATCCTGCTGCACCAATCCCAATTCCGAAAAAATATCCAACGCCAGCCGAAGCTTGCAGTAGTTCATCTGCGGCAGATCCTGCACGCTCCCGAACAGCCCATCCAGCGCAATATCCGTCTGAGGGATCCGCTGATAGATCTGCACCAGCACATCTCTTGCCGGTGTAATTGCCGGATAAAAGTTCTGCTGCAATGTCTCGCCACGGCAAAATTGTTCATATGTACTCTGTGCGGCAAAATATTTCGCCTGTTTCAGACCGCTTTTCCGATAGTCCTTGACGATCACAGAAAGCTGCGGTCGGCCCTGAAAGCTGCCCACCTCTATGTTGACCAGAAAATCGCAGATATCGCCGTTTTTCAGCGTCACATCCTCCGGTTTCGTCCGGAACAGCAGCAGCTCCATTGCCATACCGCCGTAAGTAATTTTAAGCTTGGAATGCGCTCCGCCGGACAGCGGCTGGATGCCCTGCATCACCGCATGACAAAGCGCAAACACCGGCGTAGGATTCCCCTCACCGAAAGGCGCAAGCACCGACAGGCTGGTGATGTTTTCCATGGTGATCTCCTGGGGCATCAGCAGCCGGTCTGCCTCTAAGGTCAGCACCGGCATGGTGGGATGTGCCTCTTTTGCATAGTGCTGCACTGCCTTTCGGAACAGTTCCACGTGGTCTGCCGGCAGAGAAAAACCGCCTGCGCCGGGGTGACCGCCGTACCGGGACAGCAGATCACTGCAGGCATGGAGACAGCGAAATGCAGAGAATTCGCCGAACGACCGCATTGACCCTCTCGCCTGATCGCCTTCTATGGTAATCAGAATGGTCGGCTTGCCGAACTGCTCTTCCAGACGGGATGCCGCAATGCCGATAACGCCGTGATGCCAGTTTTCTCCGGCAAATACCAGTACACGTTCTTTCAGCAGCTGCGGCTGTTCTGCCGCCTGCAAAGCAATCTCTTCCAGGATTCTGGATTCCTCCGCTTTTCTCGCCTGGTTGCGCCGTTCCAGCTCTTCCGCCAGTTCTGCCGCCTCATCCGGATCTTCACATAACAGCAGTTCCACCGCCGTTTTCGGAGAGCCGAACCGTCCGGCAGCGTTGATTCTCGGTGCAATGCCGAATGCAATGGAAGTAGAAGTAAACGCCTTTCCCGTCAGTCCGCTTTTGTCCAGGAGTGCCAGCAGTCCGGGGCGCTCTGTGTTCGCCAAAAGCCGCAGTCCCAGCTGCACCAGATAGCGGTTTTCGCCGGAAAGCGTTACCACATCTGCCACAGTTGCGATTGCCGCCAGTTCCCCGAATTGCTCCAGCGCCATTGCCGTATCGCCGCCGTCCAGCGCCGCCACCAGTTTCAGCGCCACGCCCGCACCGCAGAGGTCGTGAAACGGCGAAGTATCATCTGCCCGGTGTGCGTCCACGATCGCTGCCGCTCTCGGCAGCGTTTCCAGCGGCTGGTGGTGGTCTGTGATGACCAGCGTCATGCCCAGCTCTGCAATCAGTTCCGCCTCTTCCAGCGCAGTGATGCCGTTGTCCACCGTAACGATCAGTTCCACGCCGTCCTCGTGCATTTCCCGGACTGCATTGGTATTCAGCCCGTATCCCTCATCCCGTTCCGGAATGCGATAGGTCACATCTGCGCCCAGTTCCAGTAGATAAGAGTACAGGATCACCGTGGCTGTTACACCATCACAGTCGTAGTCTCCGTAAATGCAGATGCGGCTGCCGCTGTACATTGCCTGGTTGATGTAATCTGCCGCCGTTTCCATATCTGCGGTGAGAAACGGATCTGCCAGACCGTCACACTGTAAAAATGCCGCCGCTTCCTGCACATTGTGCATTCCACGGGATGCCAGAACCTGTGCACACAGCATGGACAGATCGCTGCCGCTCCGGATCTGTTTTGCCGCCTCTTCCGGCGGCTGGTGAATCAGCCACTTCTTCATGCTCTTTCCTCCTGCTGACATAGTGTCTTACTTTATATTATACCCGAAAAAGTGACAAATTGCAATACCGGGAAGAAAAAAATCGTTTTTCCGTCCTGTTCTCTGCATTTCGAAGAACACTGCGTAAAGCTTGTGCCTCAGATATGCCTTATCCAGCGTTTCTTTAACACACTGGACACAAAAAGAACCAGTAAAACCGAAGAAGTTGTGCTATACTAAAAAGAAAGTCTTTCTGTGTCCACGGAAACAAAAAGGGAGTTTCCGGAAACACATCCGAAAAAAGGAGTCCGTATTATGGAAATCACACCGTATACCCGCATGGTATTTTACCATGAGACAGACCGCATGGACATCGTGAACCACTCCAACTACATCCACATGGCAGAAGAGGCAAGAGTTGATTTCATGGACAAGATCGGCGTCGGCTATAACCAGATGGAAGAAGAAGGCATTATGCTGCCGGTGCTGGGCGTCACCTGTGAATACAAGCACTCCCTGCACTTCGGTGAGCATCTGGCAGTTTACTCCTACATCACCAAATACAACGGTTTCAAGCTGGAACTGCGGTATGATATCCTCTGCGTGGAAACCGGACAGCTTTGTGCAGTTGCCACCTCTTCCCACTGCTTTACCAACACAAAGATCAAGCCCATGCGCATCCGGGACAAATTCCCGGAGATGCACGCCTTTTTCCAGAAGGCAATGGAAGTCACTTATCCGGAACACTAAAACTTTGACTTACAGAATACAGCAAAAGGCAGCCATGAACGCATTTCAGCGTTTTCACGGCTGCCTTTTTTCAATGTGTGCTTATTTCTTCCAGCAGATGCAGAAGTACGTGATACCCGTACATTTTCTTAGATAGAAATACCTTTTTGTTTTGGAAATACACCTTTGTGCCACGTTTCCTCTGACGAACCCAAGTGACACTTGTCACCGGTATTGCCTGGATAAAGGCATATGCAGTTTTTCCGTTTAATATATCCTCCAAAGCCCCGGAATCATTCAAAACGTTCAGCGATGCGTCCTGCAATTTCAGCGAACTGGAAATCCGTCTGGAAGAACCGCTTGCTCTGACATTTGAGGCACTCGCAGACACAAAATACAGTTTGCCGCCTTTTTTCACCCACCGCACAAACTGTCCTCTCACTCGCCGGGACAGCACAACCCCTGCAACCGATAAATAGACAGCTGCCAAGACAAACACAGCGAAAACAATAATCGCCCACAATTCCGTCTCCGGAGACGTGACTTTATGCAGCGCATCCCGGTTCTTTCGGGAATCTCCAGCCATGGAATAAAACAACCCAGCCATGGAAACCGCCAATGCTGCAAAAGCCGCAAAAACATGAAACAGCATTTTATAGGCAGTCTCTTCCCGTGTGATCCGGGGCGGCTGAAAAACCTCAATCATTGATGCTCCTCTTCCCTCACAAGATTCTGATACAATTCCGTATAAAACGGCAGTTTCACATCCCGGCAGGTGGGAAACGCACGCCGGAATTGTTCCGTGTCGTTCTCCACAGTCACAAATGCCAGTTCCGGTGCATCACCGCAGACACAGCACAAATTTCCCTCCGGGTCTGCCAGACAGCTCTGCCCGTCAAAGGTGTAGGACTGCTGCTTTCCGACGCAGTTGACACCCAGCACATATACCTGGTTTTCGATAGCTCTCGCCCGGAGCAGCAGCAGCCAGTGTTCCGTGCGCTGGTGCAGCCAGTTCGCCGGGACAACGATCAGCCGGCTGGTCTGTGCTGCCGCCCGGAACAGTTCCGGAAAACGCAAATCATAGCAGATCAGCGTGCTGACCGGAAAGTCTTCCAGTACCGTGTGAACAATTTCCGTGCCGCTGTCGTAAAACCGCTCTTCCCCGCCGTAGGAAAAGGGATGTATCTTCACATAATCCGACAGTACTTCCCCGGATTTGCCGAGAATTGTGTAGTGATTTTCCCCTTTGCCGCCGGACTTGCAGGAAGTCCAGCCGTATCCTATAGCTATATGTTCCTGCGCTGCCAGCCGGCACATTGTCTGCCGAATCGGGTTCACATACGCTGCCACTTTTTCCACGTGCATGGAAAATCCGGTAAAGCTCATCTCCGGAAAAAATATTGCATCTGCACCTTCCTGTGCTGCCTGTTCGATCCAGCTTTCAGCAGTACGCAAATTCTTTTCCGGTTCTTCAAAGCAGATCTCTGTCTGCGCAATGGCGATCTTCATAACTGCATCCCCTTTATTTCCGGTTTGCACCTGTCAGCTCTTTTTCCTTTTCTTCTGCATTTTTCTGTGCATCCGGATCGTGTTCCGTTCTGGACTCCGGACCATGATAAAATACTGTGTCAGAGCGTTTCCAGTTCCGCTGCGGACGGTCGTGGAATTCCGTTGCGTGAGGCACCAGGTGAATCGGATCTTCCGGTGTGACATTTTTCTTTGCCCGATAGGAGGCATAGATACACAGCGCAATGTACAGTGCTGACAGAACAGCACCGGCGACGATTCCCACCGTAAACCACGGCGAGTTCGGGAAATTCTCCAGCGCATAGGCGTTGAACTTGGTGAACGACCGATCTACATCAGAAACCGCCACCAGCGGCACTTCTGCGATCACTTCCCCGGAGAACTTCAGTTCCATTGTCCCCAGCTTGTCGCCTTTTTTCACAGGTGCCATGACGTTTTGATCCAGGTGTATCACCTTCTGCACCGCAGAAACGTCCACATCCTTGCACCAGAGCAGGATGCAGTCCTCCTTCGGATGCACCAGCACGTAGGAATTGCCGTCCGAGTTCATCACTTCCACCTCTGCCGTTTCCTCGTCATCCTCCAGCAGTGTGGTATAGGCAAACGACTGGAACGCCCAGTTCAGCAGTGTTGTGGCATCCTCAATGTGATAATATTGCAGCTTGCCGTCCGAATCCTCAAACGGCGCATTCATTGCAATTACAAGATATGTATTTTCATCCTGCGTTGCCTCCGTAATGATGCTTCTTCCGGATTTGCTCAGATTACCTGTTTTGATGCCCTTTGCCCCTTCATAGTAGTAGGAGCTGTCCTCCAGCGCCATGGAATTTGCCTGCGTCCAGTTCCAGGCAGACGCATCCGGATGATTCATCGGATTCGCCGTTTTCGGCGTAAATGAAGTCGCCGTTGCGATCTCTTCGAACCCATCCAGAGAAAGGGCATAGTTGGTGATGGTCAGCATATCCCGTGCTGTCGTTTGCTGCCGGTTGTCGCACAATCCGGTTGGATTCGTAAAGGTAGTCGCCGTACAGCCGATCTCCGCAGCGGTATCGTTCATTTTCGTCACAAATGCGTCAACGCTGCCGTCCCCGAACTGGTTCGCCAGAATCAGCGATGCCTCGCAGGAAGAGGTCAGCATCATGGCATAGAGATATTCCCGTACAGTCAGCGTGTCTCCGTCGTCAATGTCCGCATAGCGCAGGTCATCCGGTTCGTCGTAATTGTACAGTGTCTTATACAGCGCATCATCTGCCGTAATGGTCGTACCGTCCAGGTCGGAACAATTCTGCATGACCACGATCGCCGTCATGATCTGTGCCAGGTGTCCCGGCATCTGAGGCTGATCCGGATTTTTCTCGTATAGTACCTGCTCGGTATCCCGGTTGTACAGAATCGCCGCCTGGCTGTGCAAGGTTTTGTCCGGCGTAAAGGTATATGCCTGTGCCGAAAGGAAATTGCCGCACAAAATCACAGTGCTTACAATACAGGTCACTGCGGCGGCGCTCATACGTTTTATCAAATGGAACAAGTGCATAAGATGCAATCCTCCCGAAAATTCTTTATTCGTGAAAGTTTTCAAACTCCACTTTCTTATTATAGCAAAAAAAATCCGATTCGAAAAGACTTTTTTCGAAAATTTATTTACCTTTCACGGAAAATATGATAAAATAATATAAGCAGCGAAAAAATGCAGAAAAACAAAGGCAGCACTCCATAAAAATTGCCCCATCGGACACACCGCAATCATTTTTCAGTGCCGCCATGCAAATAAATCATAACCGCCTGCCATTGACATTCGAAAAAGCAGCAGCAAAAGGCAGGGCGCAAGGAGGTTTTCCTTTTGGTATACATTACAGGAGATATGCACGGAGATCTGTCACGATTCAAAAATCCCATTTTCAAAAAGCTGAAAGCCGGCGATGTTCTCATTGTCTGCGGTGACTTCGGTTTTATCTGGGACGGTTCCCGCCAGGAAAAACAAAATCTGAAAAAACTGCGTGAAATGCCGTTCACCATCGCTTTTGTAGACGGCTGCCACGAAAATTTCGACATCCTGGAACAGAGTTTTCGCACAGTCAGATGGCGTGGCGGCAGGGCGCATCTGATCGCACCGAATATTTTTCACATGATGCGCGGCGAGATCTTCACCATTGATGACCGCACCTTTTTCGCATTCGGCGGCGGTCACAGCCAGGACTTCGAATTCCGGCAGGGTCGGAACTGGTGGCAGCGGGAACAGCCCACACACGCTGAGATCCGCCGTGCCATCCACAATCTGAATGAGCACAACGCCCAGGTGGACTACATCATCACCCACGAACCGCCGGCATCTCTGAAGGACTGCCTGGGGGTAGATGTCCAGCAGCGTCTGGAGATCCACACCTTTTTCGAGGATATCATCAAACAGTGCCAGTACCGGAAATGGTTCTTCGGCAAGTGCCACATGGATCGTTTTATCCCCATGAAGTTCTACGCCATGTTCGAGGACGTGCTGCCGGTAGAATCCGAAAGCCGCAGACGCAGCCGAAAGCAGGCACCTCCGGAAGAATAAATCCAGCAAATGTAAAAAAACAGCCCGATGCTTTCTCACTTTGAGAGTATCGGGCTGTTTTAGCTTATTTGGATTTTTTCTCTTTGGCTTTTTTGGATGGCAGCCGAATCCACTTTCCCTGGGATTTTTCCCGTGAAAAGTGCTGCTTTACGTACTGATCCAGCATTTCCCGCACCGGCACGCCGCCGTGCATAGGGAAAAAGAACCGGCGCACATTTTTCTTTTGCAGCGCCTGGTGAATGTCCTCACGCAGTTCCTCTACACGTACCACGATATTGGTCTCCGCTGCAAACGCACGAATCTTTACCATCAAATGGGTAGAATATCCTACGTCAATTAAGAAGATACCGTAGAAGAATCCGATGCAGAACGAAAATGCCAGATTTTCTGCCAGCCAGTGCAGCGCCGACAAAATATGCGGATGGATGAGGAAATAGTATACAGCACTCAGCACCAGCCAGAAAAACGTAAACAGCGGACAAATAATGCCCTTGACATTTCCCCAGCGGTCGGAATAATCCCACAGCTTGATTTTCATGCCGTGAATAAAGATCATCCCTGCCACATATTCCAGTGCCGTGATTGCCAGCGCCATTACCACAAAAAGCAGTATCTTTTTCAGCCAGGGACTGTCGCCCGGCATGAGCGGTTCCAGCATCGCCAGCAGATACAGCACGCAAAGACTGGAGCCGTACAGCGGCAGGTAGGGACCGACCAGAAAGCCCGGATTCACCCAGTGGTGCGCCGAGAAAAAGCGGCGGAATATGACCTCCAAGCCCCATCCCAGCACGCTGCCAATGCAAAATAAAAATGCCAGCGTTAAAAAGAGATTCATCACATTCTCCTTTCCGTTTCAGCCTGTCAGGCGATGTGCGTTCCCAGGTCGTACAGCGACTGCTCACCCAGTGCCTGTTCAATGGTGTCATAGTGTTCCCGGACAGCATCCAAGCCCATCCTCAGATCACCGATGAGAAAGCTCTTATAGAACCGCTCATGGATGCTCGCCTGCACCTTTCGCAGTTCCTCCGTACCGTCCGACAAGATCAAATTGATCTGCGCCGAACAGATGCCCCAGATTCCCTGCGTCACGCACTCCATCAGCCGGTTTCCGGATGCTCTTATCAGCCAGCGGTGCATCTCCTCATCTGCCCGGATGCTGTCCAGACCGTTTCCATAGCGGAATTCATCCAGCAGATTTTTCAGTTCGTCCAGATCCAGATGATCCCGGCGTGCATATGCCATCGGAAAGGCAGAAAGTTCCATAGAACGGCGCATCTGACACACCTCAAACGGCGAGATGTTCTGCACCAGAAACATTACGTGCATCAGTTCACGCATACTGTCCGACATTTCTTTCGCCAGCGTATATGTACCATCCCGGCTGCCGGACAAAATCCCTGCAATCTCCAGATTTTTCAGCAGCGGACGCACTTCCCTTTTGCTCAGCGAAAGCGCTTTCGCCAGTTCTGCCTCTGACGGAATTGCACTGCCCGACTGCAACTCGCCGTCCTGCAGCCGCTTTCGCAGTTCCTCCACCAGGCACAAATATTGATACTGTTGATTTTTCACCTTGTTTCAGCTCCTATCACAAACTTTTCAGGGCTTACTGACGCTCCTACATACGTTTTTAGTATACCATTATAATTATAACGATTTCCACTGTTTTTATTGTTGAGATGTAAATTGTTTTGTACACATTTTCAGCTATCCGAACTTCTGCTGTATTATGTTGTTTTTCCAACGACTTTTTTTGTGAGATGATGCTGTATGACTTGCTTTTTTGTAAGAAATATGTTAAAATAGTAGGGACACTTCAAAATGACTGCTGTGAGCCTGTCCGGAAACGCTGCGGTACAGACTCTTGGATTGATTTTCAGAACCTGGACTTCTCAAAAATGCCGGGAACTACAAGTACAAGAAAAGGAGCGCCAAACAAATGCACAATATCACACTGATCGGAATGCCGGGATCCGGAAAAACTACGCTGGGAAAAACGCTGGCAGAGGGACTGTCCTACCACTTTATCGACACAGACGATGTCATCATCGAGACCTACGGACAGCCGCTGATGGAACTGATCGACAAGCACGGCACAGAGGGTTTCATCACACTGGAGGGAAAGATCCTGCAATCCATCCACACCAACCGTGCAGTGATCTCCACCGGCGGCAGCGCTGTCTACAGTGACGGCGCCATGCAGTACTTAAAGTCCACCGGCATCGTTGTCTATCTGCACCACCAGCTGGACGTTCTGGCACAGCGTGTGGGGAATCTTGTCACACGTGGCGTTGTCTGCCACAGCGGCTGCAACACCCTGGAAGACCTCTATGAAGAGCGCTGCCCTCTGTATGAAAAATACGCAGATCTGATGGTGGATTTCACGGGCTGTACTGTGGAGCAGTGCCACGAAAAGCTGCTGAAAACGGTAAAAGCTTACCTCAGTGAACACCCGGACTGCTGAATATTTGCAAAGAAAAGCGGAACGCCGACTGTAACTGGTCGGCATTCCGCTTTTTTGGTTTCTGAAAACTTTATGCAATTTTATACAAACTGATTGCGTTCCGGCTGATAGACAAAGCCTACTGTTTCCAGCTTTGCTCTGATCTCCGCCTCGTCCAGGCACATAGACTTGCAGAGTTCCTCCAGGGACGGATAATTGTCCCGGAGCTGTGTATTCAGATAGCTCATCAGCATGATCGGGTCGTTGGGAAGATTCATCTTGTTTCACCACCTTCCGGAGACTGTTCCAGCATATGCGCTACGTGTGCAATATACAGCGCCTGCACAGCCGGGTATGCGCCCAGTCCCTGCAACTGCGGCGTCACGATATAGCCGTACCGTTCCAGCACCGACTTCCAGGAATCTGAATCATCCCCAGCCATGTCGTTCTGCGCATGGTCACCTGCCACCAGCATCATCGGCACCAGTACAACCTCTCGATAATGATGCTCTTTCAGCAGTTCCAGCAGCGTTTCCAGCGTCGGATAGCCTTCCACCGTTCCGACAAATACATTGTCAAAACCGCTGCGTTTCAGCCAGTAATCGAATGCCGGATACGCCTGGTTGATGATATGCGGCGTGCCGTGTCCCATCAGCAGATATGCCTTTTCCGCAGATTTCCGGATAACGCCGTCCTGCTCCATTGCCTGTACCAGCGCCGGATAATCTGCTGTCTCTGTCAGCAGCGGTTTTCCAATGCGCATTACCGCAAATGCACCGGTATACGCCGCCGCATCTGCACAGAGTCGGTCGTATTCCTCGCCGGGAATCACGTGGGTGGGCTGTAGGTATACGTGGGTATAGCCCTGCTGTTTCAGCTTTTCCAGCGCCTCCCGAACCGTATCGACTGCGTTTCCCTGCCGCCGCATTTTCCGGATAATCATGCCGCTGGTAAACGCCCGGAAAACATCCATCTCCGGAAACGCCACCTGCACTGCACGCTCTACAGCACCGATGGTATGCTCCCGGGTGTCTGCATAGCTTGTCCCAAAGCTGACCATCAGAATCGCTTTCTTGACAGCCGGCATTTCACCATCTGCCAGCGAAGAGGCATACGCCAGATAAGCGCCCTTTCCCTTTTCCTGGAACAGTTCCAGCGCCTTTGGCTCGGTCAGCATCCGGAGCAGCTGCATCCGGTGAAAATCGTCCGGTATGGTCTCTTTCCACGTCCGCCGCAGAATGCCCAGGCAGGTACAGATCTCACTGTACGATGCCAGTTTCGGTTCCAGTTCCCGGCAGATTGCACCGGCAAGCGCCGGCGCATCGCCCTCAGTTGCCACCGAGATCGTCACATCCCCGTGGCGGCGGTGTGCCGGGACGGCAAAATCCGGTGTGCTGTCCGGACTGACGGTTGCAGAGGAGACAAGCTTTCCTGCCGCCTGGGCATCCCGGACGATGCGTGCATTTTCCGCACTGTCATCCGTTGCCGCAAACACCAGGAACTGCTCTTCCAGCAGCTCCGGTGCATAGGCTTGTTCCAGATAAGTCAGACGTGCCGTTTCCCAGCACGCCGGCATTTTCTCCGGTGCAGCGACAGTCACTTCTGCGCCGGCATCCAGCAGACCCCAGACACGGCGCTGCGCCACCTTTCCTGCCCCGAAAACAATACACTTTTTCCCTTGTAAATTCAGTGAGATCGGATACATTTTTTACACCTCTTCTTTGCATATACATTGTATCATTCCGTCAATATCCGCCTGTGCCGCAATATGCGTTACCGAAATCTCAGCTGCTGCGGCAGCTTTCGCCGTGGCGTCTCCGATTGCAACGACTTCTGCGGAATATGAGATCTCTCCCGTCATTTCCGCAAACGCTCTTGCCGCAGATGCACTGGCAAGGAACACATAGTCTGTGCGTTCCAGTTCCTGGCGCAGCAGTTCCTGCTTTCGCCGGTCGGTTTTCACCGTGTACAGCGGCACATTGTCGAACGCCTTTCCTGCCTGTTCCAGCAGCTGCGGCAGCAGAACAGAACCGTTTTCTGCACGCAGCAGCAAAACCCTGTCATTTTCCGTCAGTTCCGGAATCAGCGCCTCTGCCAGGCTGCGGCTGTCGAAATGCTCCGGCACGCAGTCCACGAAAATGCCGTGGTCTGCCAGCGCCTGTGCTGTGCCTTTTCCGATAGCGGCGAACCGCAGGTGCAAAAGACTGCGCAGATCCACCCCAGCCTGCCGCATGGCGGCAAAGAGCATCTCCACGCCGTTGGCGCTGGTCATCACCGCCCAGGTATAGCTTTCCCAGGACAGCTGTTTCAGTTTGTCCGGATGCAGCAGTGACGGATAGATCAGACTGATCTCCGCAGATGCCGCACCATACTGCCGCAGGCGTTCTGCGGCTTTTCGGTTGTATTCCGGCGTTCCGGTCAGCAGAACGCTTTTCCCGGATAAGATACTGTTTCCATACCATTGCAGCTGTTCCCGCAGACCGACCACATCGCCGATCACCGTCATTGCCGGTGTATGGATGCCCTGCCGTCTGACCTCTTCCGCAATGTTTTCCAGAGATGCAGTCACGACACGCTGGTGCGCTGTCGTTCCCTCCTGGATCACTGCCGCAGGGGTCTCCGATGGCTTTCCGTTCTGTATCAGCGCTGCGGCGATCTGCGGCAGGTTGCTGAGACTCATCAGAAATATCAGTGTCCCGTCCAGCTTTGCCAGCGTGGCATAGTCCAGTTCAGCGTGCTGTTCCGTCTTGCGGTGTCCCGTGATAACATGAAATGCAGGCGCATACGCCCGGTGCGTCACAGGGATGCCGGCATATGCCGGTACGCTGTAGCAGGAGGACACACCCGGCACAATGGAAAACGGAATGCCGTTTTCCTGCAATACCTGCGCCTCTTCTCCGCCACGTCCAAAGACAAACGGATCACCGCCTTTGAGCCGCACCACCTGCTTTCCCTGCTCTGCAAGTTCCACCAGCAGCCGGTTGGTCTCACTCTGCTTTTTGTAGTGATTCCCAGCCATTTTTCCGGCAAAAATCAGCGAACAGTCCGGCTTTGTCAGATTCAGCACAGACGAACACGCCAGCGCATCATAGACCACGGCATCCGCCTGCTCCAGGCATTTTCTTCCCTGTTCCGTCAACAGCGCCGGGTCTCCCGGACCGGCGCCCACCAGAAATACACGTCCTGTTTTCATGGATAGCTCTCCTCAGTTTGCTGCGTGACGCAGCAGTTCTTTTCTTGCGCCGGAAATGGTGGATACCGAAGCATCCACATCCCAGCCGTCCTCTTTTTGCAGAATCTCCAGCAAATGTGAAATTCTCGGCAGCCGCAGATGATGCGACCGGAGCAGCTCCGGCTGTGCAAAGATCTCTTCCGGCGTGCCGTGTGCGATCACATGACCCTGATCCATCACGTCGATCACATCTGCATAGATCGGCACAACATCAATGTCGTGGGTGGATAAGATGATTGTTGTGTTCTGCTGCCGACAGACGTCCTGCAGCAGGTGCATCAGCTCGCTGACCCCCACCGGATCCAGCCCGGCAGTGGGTTCGTCCAGAATAATCACTTCCGGCTGCATTACCATAATGCCGGCGAATGCCACACGCTTTTTCTGCCCAAAACTGAGGGAATGGGTGGGACGGTCTTTCAGATAAGTGATTCCAATTTGTTCCATCACCACATTCACACGCCGATGCACTTCCTCTGACGGCAGTCCCATGTTCACAGCACCAAAGGAAATATCCTGGTACACGGACGCCGAAAAAAGCTGGTCGTCCGGGTTCTGGAACACGATTCCCACTTTGGAACGCAGCTGCCGCAGCCCTGCTTTCTTATAAGAGATCGGCTGCCCACGAAAGCGCACCTCGCCGTGTTCCGGCTGTAAAATACCGTTCAGATGCAGAAACAGCGTAGATTTTCCGGCGCCGTTTGCACCCAGGATCGCTGTTGTCTTACCCTCTTCAAATGCAATGGACAGATCTTCAATGGCGTGACGCTTTTCGTCATAGCCATATGTCAGATGCTCTGCCTCTAAAATAATCCCCATCTGCTGCCTCCTATTCTGCAAATCAGCACTGCCGCCGTCAGCAATACGCTGTACCCGACGGCAAGCCCTTTCTGCCAGCCCTTTGTCTCATATGCCAGTCCCAGTGTCCGCACTTCGTCTGTATACCCTCTGGATTCCATGGCGGTATATGTCCGGTCTGCCTGCCGGTATGCCCGGAGAAACAGATTAGAGATCAGCTGCCCGGTGGAATAGAAGCCGGTTTTCAGCGTAGCATATCCCAGACGGCACTCCTGTGCATTTCGTATCTGAGATGCCGCCTCCAGCAGCACGAAAATATACCGATAGACCAGTTCCATCATCTCCACCAGAAATCCCGGAATGTGCATCCGGCGCAGCGCCGTAAACAGCTCCGTCATCGGGGTGGAGGTTGACAGAAAGTACAGACAGCTCACCGCCGCCAGACACTGGAGAAATACCTGCCCGAACTGATGCACGCTCTCTGCCGTCACGCCGAAATACCAGCTGCCGACGGGAATCGCCAGCAGCATTTTCTCGCCGTGGTGTGAGACCTGTAGCAGGATCATGATACATCCCAGTATCACAAACGCCAGCGGAATCTGCATCAAGCGGATAATATGATGCCACCGGGTTTTCCCGATGGCAGTCATAGCGATAAGCATGGCGCATAAGATCAGCACGCTTATCACCCAGGTATGTGAGGACAGGCACAGAAACAGACTATACAGGGACACAAAAATTTTCCACATCGGAGAAACCTGGCGCAGTGCCGAGGCATATGCGATCTCATCGATCAGAATGCGTTCTCCGTGGGTATGGCTGTGTGTGTGTCGTTTCATCTTGTGCCTCCTGTGTTAGTCAGAAGTTTCGGATGGTTCAGAATCTGTTGGTGCAGATACCGTTTCCGCCTTTGGCTTTCGGCTGATGCGTCCCAATACAAAGCCGCAGATACCTGCGCCGATCGCCGACTGTACACAGAACAGCAGGGATTCGATCTCACCCGAAGGCGGTTCCCAGAAGGATTCAAACCACGGGGTATAGCCGCCGTTGATCTCTTCTACCACAGTAGAGCCTGCATCATCCGAGCCGCCGAATTCACTGTTGCCCAGCAGCATCAGCGGAATGGTCACCAGCAGGACAACGCCAAATGCCAGAACCAGATTTCTTGCCCACAGCTTGCCACGTCCAGGGTTGGAAACTGTAATGCCGGACAGTTCCTTCAACTCCTTTGCGCAGTTCTTCTGGATGACATTGTACACAATGACAGTCAGAATGCCTTCTGCAATGGCAATCGGGACTTGAGTCGGTGCAAAGACAGCGATAAACTTTCCGAAGGATGCCCAGAAGTTATCGCCGGGATATGCTGCCGCCAGCTGTACCGAAGTCAGACAATAGGTTGCCATGTCTCCGATGGTTGCCGACAGGAATACTGCCAGACCCATAGGCGCTTTGCACTTTTTCAGCAGCCGGAACAGCCCGTAGGAAACGAACGGTCCGAAAATCGCCATGGAAAAAGTATTTGCGCCCAGTGTGGTCAGACCGCCGTGTGCCAGCAGGATCGCCTGGAACAGCAGCACGATAATGCCCAGCACGGACATGATGGACGGTCCGAACAGAATTGCACCCAGTCCGGTACCGGTGGCATGAGAACAGCTGCCGGTAACCGACGGGATCTTCAAGGAAGAAATGATAAAGACGAAAGCTGCGCACAGGGCGATCAGCAGCTTCACTCTTCCCTGATAAGCGATCTTCCGTTTCAGGCTGACTGCACCAGCCACCAGGAACGGAATACAGAGTGCACCCCACGCAATACCCCATCCGGCAGGCAGATAGCCCTCCATGATGTGCATTGCGGATGCACCGAATTTGCCGCTTGCTGCCATATCAGACAGCAGCAGACAGACTGCCAGGGCAGACACCAGCACACGACATCCCGTCATGCCTCCGGTGCTGCGGTTCTGCAAAGCAGAGCCATTTTGTTTGTTCATATGAAAACCTCTCCTCTCGGAACCCCTCTCCGTTGGCTCCCGGCTGAGAACAGAAAGAGGTTCTCAGTTTCCGCTGTGTGCAGCGAAAAATTCGTCTGCATCTCCCAGCGTTTTATCTATCTCACGCAGCGTATGTGCGTTCGATACAAAAATTGCCTCAAACTGGCTGGGACCAAAATAATTGCCCCGATCCAGCATGAAGTGAAAGTACTCCCGGAACTTTGCGGTGTCTGCCTTTTTGGCATCCGCATAGTTCCGCACCTTTTCCGGTGTAAAGTACAGGCAGGACAGCGAACCGATCCCGTTTACGGTACACGGCGCATGGTGCCGGCGGATGATATCCTCCAGACCGCTGCGCAGCCGGTGAGACAAAAATCCCACCTGGTGATATACCTCCGGGTGTGCCTGCAAATAGCGCAGCTGTGTCAGTCCGGCACGCATTGCCACCGGATTGCCGCTGAGCGTACCTGCCTGGTACACAGACCCCAGCGGTGCCACCAGCTGCATGATCTCCCGTCTGCCGCCGTAAGCGCCCACAGGCATACCGCCGCCGATGATCTTGCCGTAGGTCACCATATCCGGCATAATGCCAAAGTGACCCACAGCGCCGTCCAGCTGTAACCGGAAACCGGTAATGACTTCATCAAAAATCAGAAGTGCGCCGTACTGGTCGCACAGCTGCCGCAGTCCCTGCAAAAAGCCCTTTTCCGGTGCGACAACACCCATATTGGCTGCCACCGGTTCTACGATCACGCAGGCGATCTCCTGCGGATACTGCCGGAACAGCTGTTCCACGCTGTTCAGGTCATTGTACACCGCAGACAGCGTGTCCTGGGTGCAGCCCTTCGGCACGCCGCTGGAATCGGGGATTCCGGCAGTCATGACACCGGAACCAGCCTTCACCAGCATGGCGTCTGCATGACCGTGATAGCAGCCCTCGAACTTGACGATCTTGTCCCGTCCGGTAAAGCCCCGTGCAGCACGAACCGCACTCATCACCGCCTCAGTACCGGAATTTACCATGCGCATCATTTCCACACAGGGAACGATCTCGTGAATGAGTTCTGCCATTTCCACTTCCAGCGCTGTAGCAGCGCCGTAGCTGAGACCGTTTTCCAGCTGGCTGCGTACTGCCTCCAGCACCACGTCCGGGTTATGCCCCAGGATCATCGGACCCCAGGAACCAATATAATCAATATAAGCGTTGCCGTCCTCGTCGTAGAGGTACTGATCTTTGGCACGCTGGATAAATCTCGGCGTTCCGCCCACGGACTGAAATGCACGTACCGGCGAATTGACGCCGCCGGGCATCAGTTCTTTGGCACGGGAGTAGAGTTCCTCAGAATGTGTGATCTGCATCTGTTCCATTATCCGATTCTCCCTTCCCGAATATACTGCGCCAGTTCCATAGCAAAATAGGTGATGAGCAGATCTGCGCCGGCACGGTACATACAAACAGCCGACTCACAGATCACAGCCTCCCGGTCGATATAGCCGGCAGCCGCTGCCGCCTGGATCATGGCATACTCACCACTGACGCTGTACAGCGCCACAGGCTGGTGAAACTTTTCCTTCAGCGACCGCAGCACATCCAGATACGCCATGCCCGGCTTTACCATCAAAATATCTGCACCCTCCTGCACGTCCAGTTCTGCCTCCAGCAGCGCCTCCCGTGCATTGTGGGGATCCATCTGATAGCTTTTCCGATCGCCGAACGCCGGCGCAGAACCTGCCGCATCCCGGAACGGGCCATAGAATGCCGAGGCATACTTGACGGAATAGGACATGATGGGCGTGTTCACATAGCCGTTTTCGTCCAGCACCTGCCGGATGCGTGCCACTCTGCCGTCCATCATATCGGACGGTGCGACCATATCCGCTCCTGCCTGTACATGGGACAGCGCCGTTTTCGCCAGAACCTCCAGCGTCTTGTCGTTATCCACATCGTGACCGCAGAGAATGCCGCAGTGTCCGTGAGAGGTATACTCACACATACAAACATCGGTAATGACATACAGCTGCGGAAATGCCGCCTTGATATGACGCACTGCACGCTGCACAATGCCGTCCGGCTGCCATGCGCTGCTGCCGATTTCATCCTTTTCCGCAGGGATCCCGAAGAGCAGAACGCTCTTTACCCCGGAATCCGTCACCTGCTGCAAAAGCTCATCCACACGATCCAGACTCCAGCGATACTGTCCGGGCATAGACGGGATCTCTTCCCGGATATTCTCCCCGTCCTGTACAAACATGGGATAGATCAGCGTATCCGCAGAAATACGGGTTTCCCGCACCATGCTGCGAAGCAGTGCGCCGTTTCGCAGCCGGCGTGGACGATTGATCAAATTCATATGGACACCTTCTTACTCAACTGCGCCGCCAGCGCCTGTACCAGCGCCTCGGCGTCCTCTCGTTTGCCTTGTACTTTGCCGGATCTCGGCGTTCCGTCAATGCCGGAAAAGCCATAGAGCGTGAAATCGTCCCCGTGCAGCTTTGCATAGCACCCCACCGGTGCAGAACAGTCGCCGCCCAGCAGTCCGGACAAGCGCCGTTCCGTTCCGGCACAGAATGCGGCATCTTCATGGTTCAGCTGCCGCAGCAGCCCGGCATATTCGCCTGCACGGGTCTGGATCGCCATGATACCCTGTCCGGCAGCCGGCACCATTTCCTCCGGCGAAAAACGATAAGAGATTCGCTCCGCCAGCCTCAGCCGGTTCAGCCCAGCCTCTGCCAGCAGCAGCGCTCCGTATTCGCCACGATCCAGCTTTTCCAGCCGTGTCAGAACATTGCCACGCACCGGCTTTACGACCGCATCCGGAAACAGTTTCTGAAACTGCATGGCACGCCTTGCCCCGGCACATCCCACAGGCAGCGCCGGATCACGCCGGGTTTGTCCTTGCGGAAGCACCAGCACATCCGCCGGCGCTTCCCGTTGGGAATACGCTCCGATGGGCAGCAGCGGATTTTCCTGCGCCGGCACATCTTTCAGACTATGGACACAAATGTCCACCTGTTTTTCCAGAAGTGCGGCATCCAGTTCCTTTAAGAAAAGTCCCTTTCCGCCGATCTTGTCCAGGGTCTTGTTCAGAATTTTGTCACCGGTGGTTTTCATGGTCACCAGTTCAAGCTTTACCGCCGGCTGAATGCGCCGGATCTCTGCCATCACCAGTTCACTTTGTATGACCGCCAGACGGCTGGCACGGCTGCCGATACGAATCGTCTCTTCCATGGCTTTCAAAATCTTCCTCTGTCTCTGATCTTCGCACAGCTCTGCTGTAACAGCTCCGGCGTGATCTCTGATTTCATGCTGCCCATCAGCATATCCACCGTCTTTTCCGTCACGAGCCGGACGATCTCTTCCAGCTGCGGCAGTTCCGCATAGGGTGCGGCGGTAGTACTGTGCAGGATACGCTGCGTGGTCAGTTCTTTCAGCTGCTGCATATACGGGACAGAATCCCGGTAATTGCGCCACATCTGAAAATTGTCCGCATACTGTTCTGCGATTTGGTGCAGCGCTGCCAGAGCGGCAGCGTCCGGCGCAGCATCACTGTGCAGGTCATCCAGATCCCACAGGGTCACGCCGTCTGTCTCGCCGCAGGTCGGCTCAATGTCTCTGGGCATTGCCAGATCCAGCAGAAACCGTGGCTTTCGGGAAAGCGCTTTCAGCTGATCGCTGAAAATGGTATAATGCGGACTGCGTGTTGCACTAATGACGATTTCCGAGTTTTCCATCTGTGCAAAGCGCTGTTCATAGGGAATCGGTTTCACCCCAAAGGGGATCACCGTTTCCCCGTGATGATAGGAACGCAGTGTCATAAACACCCGGCAGCCACGCTGTACCAATAGTGATGCCGCCAGTCGTCCCATGCTGCCGTTTCCGATCACAAGGCAGCTTTTTCCATCCAGTTTTCCGATGCACTGTTCCAGCTGCTGCACTGCCCCATAAGAGACAGAGAGCGGCACCTGTGAGACCGAAACCTGGTTCTGTGCGTCCTTCCCGGCAGAAACTGCCGTCCGGAACAGCGTGTCCAGCACACTGTCTGTGGTATGGCATTCTCTTGCCAATTCCACCGCACGTCCCACCTGCGTTACGATCTGTTCCTCATGCAGGATCTGGGAATGCAGACCGCAGGCAACCTCCATGAGGTGCTGCGCTGCGTCCAGTTCTGTTCGCACCAGGATGTGCGGCGGTTCTGCCGAAGAACCGGCATAGTGCTGCAGGAGCTGCGCCGGGGAAATCTGCTCTGCCGGCTGACGTTCTGCTGCATTGTTTTCCGTCCGTTCCCGGTCAGACTGTACGGAGAGATACAGTTCTGTTCGGTTACAGGTTGCCAGCAATACTGCGCCGCTGATGCCGTCTTTCTGCACCAGTTCCTGCAGGATATGCCGCACCTGCTCTTCCGAAAATGCAAAGCGTTCTCTTTCTGAAACGTCTGCGGAATGCACGTCCACGCCTGCCATATAGATACACATTTCTTTTCTCAGCTCCTTTCCGTCAGCTGCTGCCGCAGCCGCAGTGGTTCTGTACCAGTCACAGTACAGAGGATCGGTTCACAGTGTCCTGCCTGCCACGAAAAGTACGGCTTTTGCTGTTCTTCCAGTGCAGAAAGCACAGCCATGATCGTACCGCCGTGTACCACTGCGGCAACTGTCTGATGCTGCTGCCGCTGCAAAGCCTGTTCCAATGCCTGACAGCATCGCTGCAAAAATGCCGCTCTGGATTCTCCGCTGGGAAAAGCCAGCGTTCCGCCGCTGTCGATCCATGCCTGATACGCCGGATCTCCGGACAGTTCTGCATAGTTCTTCCCTTCAAAGTCTCCGAAGTCGCACTCCTGCAAACCATATACTATTTCTCTCGGCGTGTCCGGAAAAAGGATCTCCGCCGTCTGGACACAGCGCCGCATGGGACTGGTCAGAACCACTTCCGGCATGGGAAATGTCTGACGAATTTCCGCCGTTTTCTGCTGTGCCAGAGAAATGCCCGCCTCACAGAGCGGCTCATCTGTCCGGCAGCCGATATAGCGCCGTTCCAGATTGCCGGCAGTCATGCTGTGCCGGATAAATACGATCTGCATTACACGCCTCCGATCAGCAAACATCAAAAAACCCGTGATTCCAGAAGAACACGGGAAACAGCATATGGGTACACAAAGCCTTGCCTTTGCGACATAGCCGCAAAGCGCAGAAAACCGGATGCACCAACAATTTCTTCTATTCTCGTAGATGGGATTTTATTCCAAAACAGCAGACCGGTATCCCGGCTTCGGTTCACCGTATTCCATGCGCCTTCCCGGAATCATAAGATTCCAGTGGCATCTGCATGGCACTCCCCGACACGGTAGCGGAACTGTGCAGGATTCTCACCTGCTTCCCTGACATCTGCTGCCAATTGTTCGTAAAACAGAGTCCCCGAAAGAACTCCTTTGTCACTGTACAGCACCAGGATGATGCCGTACCATTCTACTATACCATATTTTCTGTCAATTGGCAAGCCTTTTTGCAAAAAAAGCAGCCCTTTCCAGGACTGCTTTACAAAACCGATTCAATTTATATGTTTTGTTCAAATTTACCGGTACAGCTGATACAGCAGTGCGTTGCAGATCGCCGCTGCCACATTGCTGCCGCCTTTTCTGCCCTTTGCCACAATATAGGGTACCTGCTCCTGCGCCAGAATCAATTCCTTTGCCTCAACCACATTCACAAATCCCACCGGCACGCCGATAATCAGTTTCGGCAAAAGCTTTCCTGCCCGAATCAGTTCATCCAGCTGTATCAACGCTGTGGGTGCGTTCCCCACCGCAAAGATCAGATCGCCGTCCAGACTGCACGCCTTTTCCATGGAAACCATCGCCCGTGTCACGCCGCGTGCTTTCGCCGCAGCAGCAACATCCGGGTCGGACATAAAGCAGTGCGCCTGGCATCCCAGCTGATGCAGAGAGCGCTTGTTGATGCCGGAAAGCGCCATATTGGTATCGGTCACAATATGCGCCCCGTTTTGCAGTGCCTTTTTCGCCGAAGATACCGCATCCCTGGAAAAGCACAGGTTCTCCACATAGTCAAAATCCGCCGTGGTATGGATCACCCGCTTGAGAATGCTCCGCTCCGGCTCCGGGATCTCCACGCCCGTGAGATTCTCCTCAATGATCGCCATGCTCCGGGATTCGATCTCCATCGGCTTATGATACAGTGTCTCCATCTGTTTCTCCTTTCCGGTATCTGTCTAAGGATTCCAGCACCTGTGAAATGGCGTGAACTTCCTCTTCCGGCGCACCCAGCAGCACTACCGGAATGTCCATTTGTTTTGCCGCATCCATTTTTTCTGCCACACTGCCACGCCTGCCGCTGTCCTTGGAGACCAGCACCGCAATGTGATATTTTTCCAACAGTTCCAGCGTATCCTCTTTGGAAAACGGCGGCATTGCAAAAATGAGATGCGCTTTGGAATCTGCCGCCGCCCGTCGGGAATCCGGCGTATCCAGGATTCTCGCCCAGCCACGGGTGCTGAAATCCGGAATCGCTTTCTCATAAAAGGAAAGCGTATTCACCCCGGTAGTCAGCAGGATATTTCCGGGAATTGCCGCAAGACAAGCCGCCGCCTGTTCCTTGCTTTCCACCCGGATGACCCGACTGTAATCGTAGGTCATCTTCTGCCGTCCCAGCCGGAAATACGGCAGTTCCAGTTCTGCGCAGACCTGCCGCACCGTTTCCGTAACCACCTGTGCAAAGGGATGGGACGCATCTATTACCGCATCCATCCCACGCAGTGCAAAGCGAAAGCCATCCGCATCCAGCCGTCCCACACGCACCGTGCAGTGCTGCCCTTCCAGAATCGTTTTCCCGTATTCCGTTGCTGCAAAGGCGGTGACGCAGTCCTGCTCCGGCAAGACGGCAATGAGATCGGTCGCCTCACTCGTCCCGGCAATTACCGCAAGCCGCAGCCCTTTCACGCCTGTGTCTCCGGGTGGATGCAGTAGCCACGGGGTGTAATCATTTTCCCGTTCTGCACGTATGTCTGGGAGTTGCCGATCAGCACCACACAGAACATATCCACCGGTTCTTCCGGCAGCTTTTTCAACGTGGTGATCCACGCCTTTTCCTCGGCACGTCCGGCATTCCGCACAATGCCCACCGGTGTGTCCGGCGAGCGGTGCTGTCCGATCAGCACCGCCGCCTGCGCCAGATACTCCGTCCGGGAACGGGACTTCGGATTGTACAGGCAGATCACGAAATCTGCCTCTGCCGCCAGGGACACACGCCGCCAGATCAGTTCCAGCGGCGTCATGCAGTCGCTGAGACTGATTACCGCAAAATCGTGCATCAGCGGTGCGCCCAGGACTGCCATCAAATCTCTGTTTGAAGATGACCGGGGAGATATTTGGATTGGAACATGGGATGCAGGGTTGTATCGTTATGAGAAGAAAACCGGGAAATATTTCAGATACCCGCGGTTGAATGAACAAAACTCTGCTCATTATGTATTTCAGGACAG
>ERZ773218.537-NODE-537-length-46558-cov-3.401565_pt1 | contig 46558 bp, 52 predicted proteins | sample MGYA00580527_ERZ773218 | MGnify/ENA primary metagenome ERZ773218 (study PRJEB29015, sample SAMEA2737763) | human gut metagenome | biome: human gut; feature: human-associated habitat; material: faeces | place: China | collected 2012 ...
CCGCCATAATTTGTCAGCACAAAAACAACCTGCTGTATATCTTCGAGGTCATCCACAAAGCCGCTGTACGTTTTATCGTAACTGTCGATAAGGTTTTTTATTTTATCTAAATCACCGGTACAAACATTGTTGTTTGGGAACGGAATAAACGGCACTGCGCCAAAGTCGTGCCTGAACGTGTTGGTCGGTTCAGCCATGCCGTCCAGATTTATATAACTGAACATATCAAAAGGTTGGAACATTTCCGCACGTTTCCGGTATGCCTGACATTCTTTATCGTTCCAAATTTCGTAAATCTGCCATTCATCGCCGTTATCATCTACCATACGGTAAGTGCGCAGCACAGCTTCCAGCTCTTTTTCAAGCCGCAAGGAATATACAGGCCGCACTTGCATTGACGGAATAACGCCGTAGCAAAAGCCCTTCTTTTCATCAATCCAGTAATGCAGCCAGCCTACACCGGCGTTAGAAGCATCTACGCACAAATCTTTGCATTTTTTAGCATAGCCATCGCCAAGCGTCGCCGCAATAATTTCATTCAGTGTATCGTCTTTGGTATCGAACAGCGGCGGTGCAGTAAACATATAACTGGCTTTTTGGTCCACTAAAAGGCTGTGGAAATTAAAAGCAATTCTGTTGTCTGCATTGCGCAGCGGTTCCTCGCATTTATCTTTAGGCTTACGGTACATAATATCGTTGTCGCCCAAATAATAACGCAGTGCGACCTCAGCTTTTTTAAGGCGTACTGCGTCAATCCCTTCATATTTTTCTATAAGTTTTTTGGCTGCTTCAAGTTCCATAAGCTGCCCCCTATCTTAAAATCCTTATGCCGTTATTACCGGCAAGGTCTTCCGCAATGCCTGTTGTGGCGTCAGGCGCGTCATCGTGCTTGTTTTTGCCCTGCCGCTGATACTTTGTCATTGCTTCGTAGTATTCCGGCCAGCGGTCTTTCCAGTTTTCGGGGTAATAAATATGCTCCATAACCCAGGTAGCGTTTGAAAGAATACGGGCCTCTTTATTTTTAGACTGGTGAAACCATTTAATTACGCACTGGTTGCTGCTGTAATCATCTGCCAATAACTTACGCACGCTGCGTGCAAACCCGCGGCCACCGTTATTGCTTTCAATTTTGGCACGGTTAACGCCGTTATTAAAAAGCATCGCCGCTGTTTTAGGTTCGGTGTCTTCCATCGGCGCGTCAGTATACAGTACATCAAGCACATAGGCTTCGTTGGCAAAGGTAACACCATAAACGATGCTGCACAAAAAGTCTGCACCTTCATCGGCAGTATCGGTATAATTGCGTATCTGCTTAAATTCCGGCAGCGCGCCGCTGTACGTTTTAAAGTTGCTGTACAGCCTGCCTTTAAGGTCAATAGGTTCTTGCTGGTAGTTGGCAGACCAAATATCAAGACCCATTAAACGCTTTTTCTCAGCGCAGCTTTCCGCAGATAACACTTCACTGCACAGCATACTGCCGTCATCCTGTACTGCTTTAAGGTTAATATGGACAGTCTGTTCCGTCGGAAAATAATTAAGCGCTTTGCCGGCCAAATCATCGCTGGCCCAGCGCGTCATTATAAGTATTATCTTGCCGCCTTCCTCAAGGCGTGACAGCATGGTATTTGTAAACCAGTCCCAATGCTTCTCTTTTATATCCTCGTTGTACGCTTCTTCGGCATTTTTAATAATGTCGTCTATAATCATCAACCGGCAACCGAAGCCTGTCGCCGTGCCGGTAGGCGATGTAGCCAAATAATTATCGTTATGCCCTTCAAGCGACCACAAATTCATTGCACCATCCCCGCGTTTAATAGCGATACCGGGAAAAACATCAGAATAAACCAGCTTATACAAGCTGCCTTTGGCTTCCATGATATCATTACGGATTTTTTTGCTGCTTCGTGTTGACACTGTTTCGTTATAGCTGCCAAGCATTATTTGCAGTTCAGGATTTTTCCCTAGCAGCCATTCTACAAAATTTGTAGTGGTGTATGTTTTCCCGTGACGCGGCGGAATGTTCATCACAAGCAGTTTTTTGTCAGACTTCATAAAATCTTCAAGCGCATCACAAAGTTGGACAAGATATTCGCGGCCCACTTTGTAAAACTTCGGATTTTTTAACTGCGCGTAATAAAAAAAGCGCCTGCGGGCAAGCTCGCACCTGGCGCCTAAAGCAATTATTCTTTTATCCATCGGCACCAGCCAGCTTTTTAAGTTCGGCTTCGGTTAAATTCGCATAGGGATTTGCAACAGCACCGGAAAGTTCCAGTTTATCATTAAACATGCCTAGATGCCTGCCCAGCATTTCCAATGCACGCGTTTTATCAAGCTTTACTTCTATGCCGGCCTGCGTTTGCTTAATACCAACAATACCTGCTTGCTGTTTCGGTGTAAGTTCTGTCGTCGATTTAATAAAAACCGTATTGCCTGCAATTTGTGCGTAGTCGGTGGCTTTGGCAAAAGCCATTGCCGCCAGTTCTTTTATAACGCGGTCCTGTGTTATTTCGGTGCGTTTGGCACGCTCTGCTTTTAATTCTGCTATTTTTTCTTGAATGTTAAGTTTTGATAAGTTTTGTGCCGCCTGCTCTCGTGCAGTTTTTTCTGAATATCCGGCCCGGATAGCAGCCTGCGTTGCGTTAAGGTCAATTAAGTATTCCTCACAAAAGCGCTCTTGCTTTGGCGTAAGCTTTGTCATTGTGCCACCTCCTTTCGGGCAATAAAAAAGCACTCCGGAGAGTGCTGGTTATTAATTCATTTAACTTCAAAAGAATAATATGCTATAGCTTTTTCAATTATTAATTTTGGATTATTAAATACTTCATCTTCTGTTAATTCATTCAAAACTATTGTATAAATACCTTTTCCAAAAATCGTTATATTTTTTAAATTAAACTTTACATCGCTTCTATGTGAGGCAAACTGCGGAAAGAAATTTTTTATATGCACTCTGTTAGCATCTGTTTTTTTGTTAATTTTAAATTCCTTTAACACTGCTGGATATATTCTAAGTTTTTCTCCATTCTCGATAGATTCAGCATGAATAATATTAAGCGTTAATGTTCTTTCACTTATTTCTTTTGTTATAGCAGATAGCAAAATAGAAATATCTATACAATTACTATCATTGCTAAATATTTCTTTAATTGGTTTATATATAATAGGCTCATTTGTATTATATTCTAAAACAGTCAATACAGCAGTTATATCATTCATCTTCATTACCTCTTGCTTCATCTATCGGATTAATTCTTTTAGTAGGATTCTTTTTTAAATCATCATTTTGTATATGCACTAATTCCTCTAGTTTTTCTGTATGACTTTCTAAATTTTGAATACGTTCCAATATTCCATCCAACCTACTCACTACTTGTTGGTAATCAGGAAGATTTTTATCTAATTTTTCTTGTACTGACAACAGCTGATTAGTTGATTGCTCTATTTTATTAGTTGCCATATCAATTTTAGTTTTTGTATTTTCATTTTTGTATTCAGAAATCAATGTCATAAAAATAGCTAAAACCGATAAAATTATAGATGTAATTGTGCTAGCAAAAGAAAATAAATCTATAGCCTTTTGATCGCAACTAAATACTTTAGTTATTATTGCAATACTAATAATAACTAAAATAATCACTACATACAAAAAATCTCTTTTTATTAAAGTGCTACACTCCTTGTTTTCAGAACCACATTTCCACATTGATATACTCCAATTATATTTTTTATATATTATAACATAACTTATTTTATTATACCACAAAAGCCGCCAGCTATTAACTGACGGCTTTCGCAGGAAAGGTGCAATCTAATGTCCGAATTGTTCTTTATTTCATCGCTTTTGCTATTATACATTATAGCATGTCAAGATAGTCGCTTTCTATCGCCTTTTTTACGCGGAAGTTTTTTTCAGTATCTCTTGAAGCGCCTTTGCGTGCATCTTATGCGCCCATTGCCAACTGTAGTTTAAATCCGCCGCAATCTGCTCCCACTTCTGATAACACAGGTAACGTTTATGCAGAATAAGCCTTAATGTTTGGTCATCAACAAGCGCTATAAGCCTGCGGATTTCTGCCAAAGCTTCAACCAGCTTTTCAATATCAAGAGAGTTTTCAGTTTCAAGGTCGGCAAGTTTAACCATGGCATTTTCGATGCGCTGCCCTGTTCCACCGCCACCAGGCGCCAGGCTGTAGGCTGGCGTTATTCGCCCGGCGTTATCACGAAGGTTTTGCAGTTCCACATAATTACATTCAAGCTGCTTTTGTAAAACCCATGCACTACGCAGTTTTTCTTTTAACTCGTCCCTAGTCAAACTATCACTTCCTCTTGAAAATACCAAACATAAACAGTACTGCACATACTGCTGCCGTACACAAAATAATCATTTGCAAATTGGTCATACCTCTTTTTCGACCTCCGCAATCTGTTCGTTATATTTTCTGTGCAGATACAACAGTATTGCCGCATAAACCATTATGTCTTCCAGGCTTTCATCTACTTTAGGCGTTGTAATATTTTGCTTAGGTCCGTATACCTGCCCAATATGCTTACGCGAATACGCTTTTGCCTCGTTATACATTGCCGGGTAAGTATCAAAACCAGTTTCAAGTAGCGCCCCTGCTCTAAAATTAGCCAACGGGTCATTTACGCCATATTGCGCATTTTTCTTAACAAACAATTCAATGGCATCTTTAAATGTCTGAACTACAGATTCTACAAAATCATTTCCGCTGTTATTTAACATAAATTTTTCCTCGCTTTCTTAACTGCTTTTAAAATTTTCTTTATTTTCCAACCGTCAGGTATGTTTTCGGACGCAATCATCAGGCAGCTTGTATAATTTTCTTCTTTAACCGCCATAGGGCACTTGCCATATTCGCAGTTTTCATCGGTGCACATACGCTTTACTGTTTTCAAAAACTTTTTAGCTTTCAAATTTCATACCGCCTTTCTTACCCTGTCTATCCTTGCCTTAAGGCTTTGCATAACAAATTCCTGGGCTTTATCCTTTTCCGCTAATGCCGCTATCAGGTCATCGTCACGGGTACCTTCGCAGACAAGATGGTGTATGATAACTTTTTTCTTCTGCCCCTGGCGATGCAGGCGTTTATTTGCCTGCTGGTATAATTCCAAAGACCAATTCAGCCCGAACCACACTACATGGTTGCCGCCGTCCTGTAAGTTAAGCCCATATGCCGCGCTTGCCGGATGCGCAAGCAGCACATCAATCTTGCCGGCGTTCCAGTCAAGTTCGTCCTGCGGCCCGGATAACTTCCGCACCCGCAGTTTGCATTTTGATAGCGCCGCTTCGATACGTTCAAGGTCATGCTTAAAGTTATAAAATACCAGTGCCGGCTTGCCATTTAACTGTTCTATCAGTTCTAAAAAGGCTTCGATTTTGCAGTTATGCACTTCATGCCATACTTTATCTCCGTCATAAACCGCGCCGTTGGCAAGCTGCTGCAGTTTGTTGCTTAACGCCGCCGCACTGGTAACGTCAATAACTTCCTGGTCGTCCAGCTCCAGAATCATCTTGCGTTCCAGTTCCTCGTATGCCTTTGCGGCTTTGGCATCCAGCACAACCGGCACATCGTCATAAACAATATCCGGCAGCTGCAGGTAGTCATCGGCTTTCATGCTTATGCAGATATCGGAAATTTTCTGCATTACCGCATCTTCCGCACCGGCTTTCGGGTCATAGGTATAAATCACATCGCGGCTGCGCTTGCCCGGTTCGAAATATCTGTTCCGGAAACCGGTATAATATTTACCCAGCCTTGCGCCCTGGTCAAGCAGGTAAACCTGCGCCCACAAATCATTTAAGCCGTTTGGGCTCGGTGTTCCCGTCAGCCCCACAATGCGGCTGATGTGGTTTCTTATTGCCGCAAGCGCTTTAAACCTTTTGGCGCTGTGGCTTTTAAAACTGGAAAATTCATCGACAACCACCATGTCAAACGGCCAGTCGTTTTTATAGTAATCCACCAGCCACACCACGTTTTCACGATTGATTATATAAATATCTGCCGGCGTGTTCAGCGCCCGGATGCGCTTCTGCTCGCTGCCCAACACCGTGGATATCCGCAAGTGCTTTACGTTATCCCATTTGGCGGCTTCGCGCTGCCATGTTGCTTCGGCTACCTTTTTCGGCGCTATAACCAAAACCTTCTGCACACAAAACCTGCCGTATTTAAGCTCGTTTATTGCCATCAGGGTAATAATGGTTTTCCCTAAACCTAACCCATGTCCAAAAACAATCCTAAAGCAGGCTTATTTACTACCTGTTGTAGGCAGTATTGCTGATACGAATGTGGTCTGAACATCATACGGCATCACCTTCTTTCTGTTCGGCAGTAATCCTTGCCAGTAAATTTTTTATACCGTCCAGCCCGCGAACCAGGTTCACATCGCAGCCCAGACGCAGAAGCCTATCCATCTGCCGCTTTTGTAGTACCGTTGCATAACCGGCATCTGTTTTCAGCTCAACGAAATAAACCCTGCCGCCCGGCATTACTATTAATCGGTCCGGCACCCCGGCGTTACCCGGCGACACAAATTTATACGCCACGCCGCCCAGTTTTTTCACACCGTTAACCAAAAATCTTTCGATGTCTTTTTCTGCCATTTTTTAATACCTCTCAAAATCAAGCGTAAACATTAACGCCCTTTTCTCCTATACGCGCGTGCGCTAAGCGCGTAGGCGTGTTATGCGCGTATTACGTGCGCATAAATTCTTTATTCTTACTTCTCTATGGTAAAGAATGTTTACATGTTTACATAATAGCCATAACGCCAGTATTTATGCCGCTTTCCTGCGTAAACATTGGCGAAACATTCTCCAAAAACGTAAACATTTTGAATGTTACATCAATTTTTGAGAATGTTTACGTTTTCGGTTTTTTCCGGGCAGAATGTTTACACAATTATAAAAATAATTATTTTATGTGGTTAATTAATGGTTTCAAATAAGTCCTCAATACCAATTTTTAAATAGCTGCAAATTCTTTCGATTTCAGCCTTTTCAAAATAGCGCCATTCGTTAAACAATAAACGGTTTATTTTTTCTCTCGGTATTCCCGTTTTTACAGATAGCTTGTGTATAGATACATCTTTTTCATTTATGATGTCCGCCAATTTACAAGAAATTGTAACGTCATTAAAGCCCTGCATAATCAGTCCTCCTTTTCAAATCCGCGTTGTACGCCACAATACCCATATCTCCGTACAGCACTATTACGCCTCCACCCTGGTAGATTTTCCAATATCTGGTTAATCTCCAAAGTGTCAGCACGCTTCATCAGCTGCATATTGCCGCCAAAAGCTTCGCACCATATTTCCAGCGCGCAGGTCTTTTTTCGTGGAACGGTTTCCACGTTATGCGCATTTCCGTTCCAAAACATACGCCTGGCGCCAAGGTCCATGCTGTTGTAGTTTTTCGGAACAGGCTGTTCCAAAAAGCTTTTGATGACGCCTTCTTTAATGTTTGCTTCGCGGTGCTTCTCCTGTTCTGCGCGCGCCAGTTCTTCCATTTCCGGTTTTTCAAAATACAGAGGCTCGCCGATCCGCCAGCGCATCACCGCTTCGGCCCAGATTTGGTCAACTTCTGCCGGCAGGTCATTCCAGATATTCTTTTTCGGCTTATGCTTGCCGACATCTACCGGCCAGAAGCGGCGGTTGCCGGTTAAGTCTTTTAAGAATTCAAACTGGTTGCAGGTTCCGAAAAACACGCACTTACGCGGATAACGCCCCGTACGTCTGCCGTATGCCTGGCGGTAAATATCCTCGCGTTTGGATAAAAACTGCTTGATGGTGTTGGTTTCGCTGCGGGTGTAGCCTGTCATTTCGCCCAGCTCATTTATCCATACGCCCTGTATCATTTCGGCAGCTTCCTTGCCTTCAAATGACTGTAAGCTATCGCTGAACCAGTCTTTGCCCAAAGTAGCAAGGAAGGTGCTTTTGCCTATGCCCTGCGGGCCTACAAAAACCGGCACGTAGTCATATTTACACCCGGGCTGCATTACCCTTGCCACCGCCGCCGTTAAGCTTTTGCGGGCGACTGCGCGCGTGTACGGCGTATCATCAGCGCCAAGGTAATCGGATAATACCGTATCCAGGCGCGGCGTCTTATCCCATTCCAGCGCTGTTAGGTAGTCTTTTACCTCGTTGATTTTGTTGCTTTCGGATACCAGGAGCAGCGCGCCGTCAATTTTATCTTTGCCGGTAATGTCGAACTTATTTTCTAGGTACCATGCAACACCGGCATCATCCGTATCAGTCCAAAGCCGCCTGCCGTCTTCCGGGTTCCACGGCAGAGCGCCGAGCGCCAGCCCGCGCACGGCAAAATCATCAACGGCAATTTTTCCGGCTAAAAGCGGGTCATGCTGCAGTATGCGCATAATGTTGTCGCGCGTCTTTTTTGGCCTGCCGGTGTTCTGGTCATAATCAAGCTTTGCCGATGCCATCCATTCAATGTCAGGTTTGTCCGGCTGCGGCGCAGCATTTTTATCTAAGCTCGTAAAAAAGTCGGATGCCTTCGCGGAAAAATGTTCGTTAAGGTCACGGGTTACGGCTGCATTGCCCATAGCCAGCTTTTTCATTTCCTGGTAACTGGGCAGTTTGTTCGGCGGCGTGCCGGGTTTAGCACCTTCATCCTGGTCGCCATAAAGGTGCAGGCGCACCAGGTCAAAAGCATTTACCAGCTGCCCGCTGCACGGATCCGTTGCGTGATGACTGTACAAAAAGTTGCCGCCGTCATAGATAACCGCACCGGCAACAGTGCTGCCGCCGGTATAGGTTAAACGGTCGTCATGCTCCGTTGTTTCGTAGGCGTGTGGGATATAAGTTTCAATTGCCTGGTAGATGTTGAACTCGCGGCAGAAGGCGCCGACAATGCCCTCTTTGCTTGTCGGGTCCGCCTGTTTTGCCAGCAGCGCTTTGGCTTTTGTAACTTCGCCAGGTATCTGCGGCCACACAGTTACATCGTGCCAGTCCGTGTATTGGTTTAAAATGCCGTCAGCCGATACAAAAGGTTTGTCCCCGGCCGCAAACACGTAATTACTGTCACGGCTGCACGCCGGCCAGTACATCAGGCGGCTGGCTTCAAACGTAGTCGGGTCGCACATTTGAAGCCCGATATAGCTTGCAAGCTTCCTGGCAATAGGTTCATATTCATCAGCCGTTACCGTCCTGTCCAGCGGCATAATAACGCGCAGCCGCGGGCGGAAATCGGCATGGCTGCGTGTAGAGTACACGGCATACCCAGCGCCGAGGCTGTCGATTGTGCGCAGCACGTTATCCGTTTCGCCGCTGGCGATGTTATCCAGGTCCAGTGTTACAAGGTCGCGCCCGGTTACGTTTTTTGCTTTGCGCTGCGTACCGTTAAGTGCGCCGCCGACAAAGCCGCCAATGTCTTTCAGCTGTCCCTGCTGGGCTTTGGTCATATTAAGGTATTCTTCTATCGTTTCCGGTGTTCTCTGCGGCGTGCGCAACCTGTTAACAAACTCTGACCACATAATTTCCGTGCGGACCCAGTTTGTTGACTTGCGGCTGTTGCCGACAGAGATTACCAACAGTCTGTCATTTATCAAGGCTATTCACCTCTTTTTATTTTGCCGGCTTTAGTTAAAAGCCGTGCAACCAACACTCCGGCTTTGGTTGCTTCCGGATTATTAAAAATTAGTTTTTTACGATTTAAGCAAAGTAGTTCAGCATCGCTGACAAGGATTAAATTGTCCAGGTTAAAGTTTCTCTTATTGCCATCGGCAAAAATAATTTTATGCCCTTTAGGTTTGGGCCCGTTGGCAGCTTCCCAGATAAGGATGTGCTTTTGCTTCCATCGGCGTGGGGTGCCTATTTTTACGTATATAAAGCCATCACCTTTTACGGTTTCACTGCCAACAGGCATAAAATTAAACGGCTTATGCCCTTTCTTAAACCTTGTTGCTGCGCACTTTGCATAAACTTCAGGCGACTGTTTCTTGCCTTTATTTGCCGGAATATGCCCTTTACCAAAACGGCAATCAACACCATTTTTTAACCCGTGGTTCTGCTTATAGGTTTGTACCTGTGGCACGGTTAAATTAAGGTTGAATTTTTCGTTCATCAGCTCAACTATTTTTGCGGATGTATTTCCGGTTACAATTTCACGGAAATAAGCATCTTGCTCAGGCGTGAAAAGCGACGGCCTTTTTTCAACAGGTATACCCTTATGCTGCATACCGCTTATAATTTTCATGTTGGTTTTAACCTGTTTTATCTGTATTTCGGTAAAGTTTTTGCCAAATTTTTCATTCAGCATTTTGGTGATTTCAACCACATAACGCCCGGGGGCTATTTCCTTTAAATAAGCAATTTCTGCGTCTGTAAGCAAACGGCGCATAAACGTTTACCCCCCCAGCACAGGCGGCAGCTTGAGCGATGCGTCCATAGCCTCGTTTTGCAGTTTTATAGCGTTCAGCGTAGTGTTTGCGCTGGATATAAACTGCCCCGCAACCTTCGTAATTGCTTCGGTGCGGCTTATTTCAGCCGTTAACGCATCGCCAGTTAAGTCTGGGTCAGAAAGCCGTTCCAGTTGGTCAAATAATATTTCATTAAGGTCTGCTAAATTTTTTGCCATTTTTATCATTCCTTTCACGAAACTGATTTTAGTAATGTATCTATTAAAGATGCCTGTCTGCGCCACGCCCAAACATTGCTGCTGTACATCGGCGTATACCAGATATTGCCGTCATCTTTTGGCAGCAGGCCGCGTGCGTCATAACTTGTAACCGGATTAGTTAAGGTATTCTGCACCGCAACGTAACCGGCGCAGCCTAAAAGGCTAAGCTGTATGTAGCACATCATGCCCGCCAGCTGGTCAACGTCCTGTGCTACAAACAGCACCTGCTGCTGATAGTTAACGCCTTTATCCAGGCAGGCATTGGCAAAAGCTATCAGCAAAGCACCCGCACCGCATGCCGGGTCATTAACATCAGCCCATCCACGCCGCTTAACTTTATCTAAAGCATTTTCCGTCAACGTCATTGACGCCATCAAACAGCACACGCTGTACGGCGTGAAAAACTGCCCGCGCCATTCGTTGCCAAGGTCCAGCGCCATAAACAGTTCACCTAAAAAATCCTGCTGTGGATTTGCTTCAAGCCCCATAGTTACGTTGGTAAGCATTTTTGCAAAGGTTTCAAGTTCTGCCGCAGAGTACTTTTCCGCGCACTGCATATAAAGCTTTTCCCGTGCTTCGCGCTGCGGATGCGGTACCGAATTGCAGATTGCGGTGGCCGCCATTGTTATAAAATCCTGCCAGATGACCCAGCGGGAATACCTTCCCGCCAGGCCGTTCAGCATTTTTACAATGTTTTGCTGGTATTCATTATTTGTTCTGATTGATTTTGCCATTTTAATCCTTCATGTAGTATTTGCTGGTAAAGCCGGCAGCATTTAGTATCAGCCCAGGCGCCCAGCTGATAGGCTGGCACATGACATCAGTCATGTACTTTTCTTCATCAGGATGCATCTTGCCCGCAGGCACTTCACATACCACTTCGTCATGAATATGCATTAAAGGCTTATATCCGGCATCCGCCAAACGGCGTATTGCAAGCGCAAGGCAGTCGCGGGCAATAGCCTGCGTAATATTTTCCACCAGCTTGCCGCCGTAGGTTGATGTGCTGTTCCATTTATTAACTGCCTGCGTGCGGTAGTGAATTGCAGTTTTGCCGAATTTATTTTCCGCCATGTACGGTGAAGGGTAGTAAAGTTTTCTGCCGCTTGGCAGCTGCACTGTTAAAAAGTCTAGTCCGTTTATAACATCCATTTCGCGGGCAAAGATAATACCATGACCAACACCGGCAGACTGTGCAGTTTTCATGACGCTGATCGCTGCCTGCTCTACGTTATACCAAAAATCACAAATGCGTTTATTGGCCTTGCGCCAGCGGCTTACAATATCCGGTAGTTCGTCTTCTGTAAGCCCCATGTTAATTGCACCCATGCTGATCAGCGCCCCTGGTCCACCCTGATAACCAAGTGCCAGTTCAGCGATTTTACCTTTTTGGCGCAGGGCATATTCCGGGTTGCCCTTGCTGATTTTATCAATTGGTACGCCAAACATCATGCTGGCTGCGGCTTCGTAAATTTTGCCATGCCCGGCAAAAACGTCCATGCGCCATTGTTCGCCGGCAAGCCAGGATAATACGCGCGCTTCTATTGCGCTGAAATCATCTACGGCAAGTATATTGCCTTCCGGCGCTATAAACGCCGTGCGTATAAGCTGCGATAATGTATCGGCAACATCATTGCCGTACAACAACATTAAGCCCTGGCGGTTATGTTTTTTGACGAGGTCGCGTGCTGTATCGAGATTTTCGATGTAGTTGCGCGGCAGGTTCTGAACCTGCACAAGCCTTCCAGCCCAGCGTCCGGTGCGGCTTGCACCGTAATACTGCAAGAGCCCGCGGACACGCCCGTCACTGCACACTGCGGTTGCCATAGCTTTGTATTTGGATACGCTGCTTTTGGAAAGCTCACGGCGCAAGTCAAGTATTTCGGCTGCCACGGCATCATCTACGCTTAAATTAGCTGTAACCGTTGCTTTGGTTAAATCTCGCAGATCAAGTGTGGTATTTTCGTTCAACCAGGCTAAAAGCTGCGCACGGCTGTTCGGATTGCTTAAACCGGTTATTTCAATGGCACGGGCTGTTAAGGCATTACGGTGCTCATCATCGATTGCCAGCGCCCCATTAACCAGTTCCGTATCAACGGCGATGCCGCGGCTGTTGATTTCATAATCAAGCACCCAGTCGGCTTGTACGTCATCCGGAACAGGAAACGCCCGCAAACGTTGGTAGTCTGCTATTTCCGTCACAACGTCCTGACGGCAGTATTCTTTAAATAGGTTCCATCTATCCGAATCATGCTTTGGTAGGTTTCGTGTTCTGTTGCCGTTTGATTTTGTTGGCGTACACGGCACACAGAAATATCGGATTAAGGCTTTGCCGACACCCATTTTCTTTTTATCTTCCGGCAGTCCCAGCGCTTCGCCGAGTTTTGCAAGCCCGGCCGGATAGCCCAGGTACATGCCGTGCAGCATTGTGCAGCGCCACTGTTCCGGCGGCGTTTCATACCCTGCCCTGTTCAGGCAGGTAATTTCAAAAGCTGCGTTATAGGCGTGCTTGATAACGTTTTTATCTTTAAGTGCTGCCAGTATTTCCGGCGGTATCTGTTCGCCCTGCGCAAGGTCGATGATTTTAACGTCCCCAAAGTCCTCGGCGTAGGCAAACAGCAGCACTTCAAAATCAGGGGTATCGCAATACCGGTAAAGCCCGGCTTTGCCAATATCTATGTCACTATAGGTTTCAATGTCCACTGATAAATCTTTCATAATAGGTTCACCTGTTAAAAACAGGGGCCTTGTGGCGGACCCCGTTATTAAGTTTTATTTAATTACATCGGCTGACCAGTCAGCGGGTTAATTTTAGGCGCCGCCTGCGGAGCAGCCCCAAGCGCGGTGAAGCAGTCGCTTGCCGATGGAGCACTGCCGCCAAGCGGTTCGCCGTCAGCTACTTTCTGCACCGGGCCCAACCCACAGCCGATTCCTTTGCGGCCGGGCGCAGCATATGCAAAGAAATTTACGTTAATATTTGCGTACATGCCGCTGTACACTTCAGTCGGATCAAGAATTTTATTCATATTGCGGTCAACAATTTCCACCGGGCGGTCTGCTGCGCTGGAAGCGCTAAACACCCAGCAACCCGCACATTCGGGCCCGAATTTATTTCCGGATGCAGTGTAGCCATCACCGTCATAGACAGGGGTAGGAAGCTGCGGCGGCATTTGCCCGCCAAATTTTTTCATCAGCCCTGCTTGCTTTGCAGCTTCAATAGCAGCATCGATGCGGGCTTTACCCTGCACGTCTGTTTTGGGCAAAAGAATTGTGCAACTGAATTTAGGTGCCTGTTGTGCATCCATAGCATGCGGTTTCATAAGGTGTACATAGGAAAGTCTTACATTTGTCAGAGTTACAGAAGTTGTGTTCATTTTTTATACCTCCAAAAATTAAATTTTAGTAAATACGTCTGCGGCTTTTACCGCATTTGTTATTGCCTGGCGTTTATCGCTGGCAGGCACCAGCGTTGGTTTGCCCGGTTTGCTGACAACATAGTCGCCAACCAGTTCTTTGAACATTTTGGCGCCAACAGCTTTTTCCGTCTGCGCCAGCGTTAACGGCCGACGTTCATAAAGCACCGCTTCATCAATGCCGCTTGCTTTTAGCTTTTCAAAGGCGGCATCAAGGTCTGTAAATTCACGGCTGCTGCGCCCGTTTACGGCTTTGTAGCCGGGCACTTCTACGCCGTTCAGGCACAAACTCAAAGCGTGTTCCGTTATATCTGCGTACCATTCTTTAAGAATGGCTCCGGCTTTCAAATAAATGGCTAACTCCTCGGTGCTGTACAGCCCGGCAGCCTTTACCGTGCCTTTGGATTTTTCCTTCCATTCCTCGGCAACGGGAGCCAGTTCCATGCAGGCTTCGGCGCGTGCTTTGCATTCGGCTTTTGCCCGGCAGAATTTGCAGTGCGGGCCCGGGTTAAATTCACCCTCACCCTTATCAGCCAGCACCGCCAGCGGGTGAACTTCTTCACGCGCCCAGCGCTGCAGTTCTTCTGCCGATATTTCCGCTTCACTGATATTGTTAAGCCGCGGCTGAAATATCGTTATCTTGATATGGTCAAAGCTGTACAGCATGGCGTAGGCTCTTGCCGCGCCGTAGGCGTATAACATCATCTGCGGATTGCCATCCGCTTCTACCGGCACGCCTTTGCCATATTTAAAGTCGATAACGTGCAGCGTGTCACCGGCAAGTATTAAGCAGTCCGCCGTGCCAAAACCGCCGGGAACTACGTCTGAAAAATCCACGCGCTTTTCTACCGTTACAAATGGCTGGGTTGCGTATGAAAGCATAATACCTTTAATATAGTCCAGGTAAGCGTCCGTATGCCCATCCATTTCCGGCTGCCATAGTTCGTTTTCTTTCAGCTTTTTCATCCGGCTGTTAAAGGTTCGCGTACTCATCGGCTCTACCGCGTATTTACGGACTTTTAATTCGGCAACGCTGTGTGCCAGTGTGCCTTCTGCCGCATATATGCTGCCGCTGTCCGGAAAATTTTCTTCCAGTTTGGCGGATGGCGGGCACGCCATCCACCGATGCGCACCTGATGCCGAAAGCTTTGCGTGCGCCGCCGTCATAACCTTGCCCCCAGCGCACGCAGTTTAACTGCAAGTTCGCCGTACTTTTCAGGCGGCAGTTCCATAAGTGAATTTACGCCCATCCCCTGCATTACTGCCGCAAGCTCATTCATTTTGCCGGCGTCCATCAGAGGACCGCAGGCAGCCTGAATTTCGGCAAGCGTGTACTGCTTGGGCGCTGCTGTCGGTACAGCCGCCGGTACTGGCTTAGAAACAGGCGCCGCTGGTGGCGGAGTTACCGGAAGCTGTTGTACCGCAGCAGGTGCGGGAGCTGAATCAATTTCGTCCGGATTTACATCAACTTTCACTGCGGAACATGAAGATTTACGCAGTTCTTGTAAAGTTTCGGTAAAAGCCGATAAGGTATTCATCAGTGCCGGAGTTTCTTCCAGCGTTATTTTAAGATTTACGTTTATATCCATTTTATTTTTCCTCCAGATTTGATATAATTAGCGTGAAGCGATTCCAACTTCACCTTTTAGAGCTGTCAGTGTTCCCGCACTGGCGGCTCTTTTCCGTTTGCAAAATTATCCGAATTCCTTTAATAACCGCTTCTTCTGTTAATTCGCGGTCAAAAATGATAATTTTGTAATCCTGGGTATCTATGTCAATACCGACATAATTTGCATGGCCATAGACTTCTGTAGGAATATGCCGTATTATTACCGGAATGTCATACATCGCTTTTTACCTCCCTTCCCTGCCTTTGGCGGATGTTTTTTAGTGCAGACTGGGCAGACATAATGTTTGCGCTTGCACAACTTGCTAACGGCGTAAGCCTTGCCGCATTCAGCACAAATTCTGTGCCTAGCGTCTTCCCAGCGCATCGGCAGGCACTTCCAGTTCTACCAGAATGATATCCCCCGGCTGAATTAAATCATCGGCGGGAAGGTTGTTATGCTGGCGGGTATCGTAAACGATAGCGCGCAGGTCATCGCGTACATCGCCGTGTTCGATTGCAGCTCTGCTGCACACTGCGTTAAGCGTATCGCCGCAGTAAACCCGTTCCGGGACGATAATTTTCTCTGTCGCCTGTGGCGGAAAAGCCATCATAATTGCCGTAAGAATAACGGCGATGCCTGCAATAATGTATGCTTTTTTCACGTTACTACCTCCCGTTCTGCTTCATGCTTAGCCATAATCCCTTTAAAAAGCGCCATGGCAAGCCTTTCGTTTTTTGAATGCTGCCATTTAAGCGGAGCATCCTTGCGCATAAGGTCGCGTATATCTTTATCAATAGACTTGCGTTCCCCCCCCGATGGTCAGCATTGTACGCCGGGTGCCATCATCGGCGAATATTATCAATCTGTACATATTTACATCCCACCTCCCATTAATGTTGCTTGTAAATCTGCCAATTGTGCTTTAAAGTTTGCTGGCCGTGCTTTTACAGGCTTAATCACCGTGCGCCTCTGCGCCTTTTCCTGCTGGCTTGCTTCCTGCGCCTCAAAGTAGGCATCGGCGCAGGCAATGTTTACCAGATAAACCTTACCGCGCTGCACATATCGCAGCACATTGGTCCGGCACAGCCTGCGGATAGTTTCCACCGGCAGCCCGCGCGCTTTAGCGTATTCCTTAGCGTTCATACGTTGCTGCATTTTTATCACTTCCTTTAGATTTCTAAAGTTTAATGGCAAAAAAAATAATCATCTAAAGATTGTAGCGGAATTTCTAAAATATCACACAATTTTAAAATTTCATCTTGTTTAAAAGCTCGTTTGTTTCCAAGACTGAAATTCAATGTTGTTTCAGAAACTCCTAATTCTTTTGCTAAGGAAACTTGGGTAAATCCTTTTTCTCTTATTTTCCCAAGCAATTTAGAATAATCATAAATTATTTTACCCAAAATTCCATCCTCCTTTCTAAAATTACACTGTAATTATATATCTTTAGATTTCTAAAGTCAATAGTTTTCTAAAGTTTTTCTTGAGATTTTTAAAGTTTTGCTATATAATTTTAATTAAAGGAGTGAGCCTTATATGACAACTTTTCAAGATAGATTGAATGAAGCTTTAACAATGCGAGAAATGAAACCGGCAGAATTGGCCAGATTAAGCGGTGTAAATGAAGGCGCAATTAGCCAATACCGAAAAGGCGCATATAAAGCAAATCAATATAATTTAGAAAAAATAGCCAAAGCTTTAAACGTGCCAATTCCTTGGCTTATGGGAGCTGATGTTCCAAATCCCTTTGATAATATTAAATTAACTTATCGTGACGAACGCCAAATTGCTGCTGACCTTGAAAAAATGCTTGCTGACCTTGATAATCAGAATGCAATGGCTGCTATGGGCGGCACGGTAGAAGATGATGAAGACAGAGAACTGCTTCGCGCCAGCCTGCTTGCTACAATGCGTCTTGCTAAAAAAATTGCAAAAGAAAAATATACGCCTAAAAAATATCGTCAAAATAAGGATTAAACCATGGAGATAAAACGCATTGTTGAAAAACTAATGCGCAAGTATGACACAAACGACCCTTTTAAATTGGCTGCGCATCTTAATATCGTTGTGCAGCACGTCAGACTGGGAAATACCTGGGGTTATTATGTATGTTACCGGCGGTTAAAAGTTATTCACATCAATTGTGATTTGCCGGAAGCATTGCAGCGCTATACTTGCGCACACGAACTCGGTCACGCCGTTTTGCATAAAGGAGTTCCGACGCCATTTTTAAAACGGCACACGCTATTTTCGGTTGAAAAAATCGAACGCCAAGCTAACACTTTCGCCGTTGAACTGCTAATGCCAGACAACCTTTTAAAAGAATATGAAGGCTTTCCTGTTAAAGATATAGCTTATATGGCCGGCATACCGGAAGGTATGGAGATGCTAAAAATGAATTAGAGGAGTAAACATTATGAATAAAACTTGGGAACAAATTGTACAATCTTTTTCTACTATTCCTTTTTTCTTTGTTGGCTCTGGTTTAACAAGGCGTTATTACAATTTACCCAGTTGGCAGGAATTGTTAACATACTTTGCCAATAGAATTTCAAATGACGCTTTTTCATTTCAAAGTTATTTGCAATCTAATAACAATAACTATGAAAAAGCTGGGCAAGCTATTGAACATGATTTTAATAAAAAATGGTTTGAAACTCCTGATTTTCGAACAAATTCCGTAGATATATTAGAATCTGTTCAATCTGGCACATCTCCGTTTAAAGCTGAAGTTGCTTATTATATAAAAGAAAATTCGCAACTCAACACGCAATACTCCGATGAAATCAATCTTTTAAGAGAATTAACCACCAACAATATTTCCGGTTTTATAACTACCAATTACGATACATTTTTAGAAACTATCGCTCCGGAATATAAAGTTTACGTAGGGCAAGAAGAACTAATATTTTCAGCAATTCAGGAAATAGGGGAAATTTTTAAAATTCATGGTTCAATAACACTTCCTTCATCAATTGTTATAACAGATGAGGATTATAAAAACTTTGACGCAAAATGCGCCTACCTCGCTGCTAAACTTATGACAATATTTATGGAATATCCTATTATTTTTATTGGTTATTCCGTTAATGACGCTAATATTCGTAAAATATTACAGTCAATAGTAACTTGCTTATCACAGGAAAATATGCAAAAACTTACTGATAGATTCATATTTATTAAGCATAATTCTAATATTAATGACCATATAGATATTTCATATCAAACAATGGTGTTTGATAAACAAAAATCAATAGTCATGACACAACTTGAAACTAATAATTTTAAGTTAATTTTTGAAGCATTAAAAGAAAAACGCGCAGGTCTTCCAGTACGCATTCTACGCTTGCTAAAAGATGAATTTTATAACTATACTATTACTCATTCCCCCACAAAACACGTTTATGTAAGTGCATATGACCCAAATATTTCTGATGATCAAATATGCTTTTCTATTGGCCAAGATAGTCACACAGTAATAAAAGGGCTTGTAGGTATAACAGCCGAACAATGGTACAAGGATGTATTATTAGGTAACATTCTACCATTTTCAGCTGATGATATTTTAACTCATGCTTTTCAAAAATTAGTAAAATCTAATAATACATTACCTATATTTAAATATTTATCCCAAGCACAAATACCTCATACTGATATTTTAGAAAAAAATAAAGTTAATAATTTTGACGATTTAATAAGCTCTTACTACAAAAAACATAGGAATAATAGTCATATTACGGATAGAACGGTAAACGGTATACGAAATGCAAATACCGTTAACAACATAATTGACCCGAAAGCAGTTTACTATTTACAGTTTTTATCAGAAGATGAAATTTTGGTAAATGATTTAGAGAAGTTTTTAAAGGACTATATACAACAAACTCCGGATATATTGTCTGAAAATTTTAAAGAGAGTAATCAAAAATCTATGTTCAAAAGACTTATAAGAATTTATGATTGGCTAAAATACCATAAATAAAAAAGAAAAAAGCTCCAATACAGTGAATACTAAATATTCGCCAATTGAAGCCTTCTTCTAAATAACCATTATTTAATTCGAATTTTTAAAGAAGCCTTGCGAATCAGTATCTAAAAATTTAGACGCCGTTGCATAAGTTTCTTGATATATTAATTATACTATAAATTCTTATGTTGTCAAATTAATTTAACAAAAATCCCTCGGTGCTACCAACACCGAGGGATTGTGCGGGCAATGCTACCAACATTAACCTGCGATATAACAACCTCACCAACCAAAGCAGAGCTGTTATTAAATAATTATATCATTTTTTAATCAGCTCTGCAAAAAAGGAGCTGATTTTTTATGCCTAAAAAGCGCGAAAACGGCGAAGGCACTATTTATTTTGACAAAAGCCGCAATAAATACTGCGCGGAAATTTATGACCCAGAAGGCAACCGCCTAAAAAACAGATTTAACACTCGCGAGGAAGCAAAAGCTTGGATTGATGAATTGAAGGCGCAGTTTAAGCGCAACGAATACGTTGTGCCGAACGATATTACGCTCAGTCAGTGGATTGTCCGCTGGCTTAAAACCTACAAAACAGATATCCGACCTAAAACCAAATTACAATACCTCTGGGCCTTTGCACACATTGAACCTATTGCTAATATGCCATTGCAGGATAAAAACGCACATGTTATTGTGCAGGAATTTTTAAACGGCCTTGCTGACGTGTTAGCCCCAAACAGCCGTTGGAAGGTTTATCAGTTGATAGAAGCCGCTGTAAAAAAAGCTAACCAGCTGCAGCTTGTCAGCAAAAATTTTATGGAATTAGTCGAAGCACCTAAGCGCGAACAGGCAGAAATTGAAATTTTCACGTCTGATGAAATGGCAGTTATTTTTGATTATTTGCAAGCCCCCAACACTCCGCCAGTTTTAGCCCGGCATTATCAGCTAATGATGCTTTTAGCAACTACTGGTGCGCGGCCCGGCGAAATACTTGCATTAAAATGGAAAAACGTAAATTTTTCTACGGAAAAAATCAAAATTGAAACAACCATTTTAGCTTTGCCGAAGGTTGGGATAGTAGAAGCACCGCCTAAAACTAAAGCCGGCATCCGCGAAATTACAATACCGGTGCAAATGTGTGAAATTTTAAAAGGCTTACGTGGTAGCGGCAAAATTATGTATATGTGCCGCCCGGACGATTATGTTTTTCATACCATGCACGGCACAGCATTTTTCCCATCCAACATACGGCGCGATTGGAAAAAGATACTTGCAAATGCTGGTGTAGAGTACAAAAGCCTTAAAACATGGCGGCATACCCTCGCAACGCAGCTGCTTGCCAAAGGCGTGCCGTTACTGGAAGTATCCAAACGCCTTGGACACAGCAAACCATCACACACATTAAATCTTTATGGCCATGCTATACCAGATTTCGACAAAGATATAGCACTTAAAGTTGCCGAGATTTACGGTATTGCAATATAATAAGATAAAATTAAACTGGTGCAAAAGCACCAGTTTTTTATTTTATCTGCAACTGCTCCCACGTTGCTCCCAATACACGATGATTTATTGCTCCCAACATAAATACAAAAAACGCTGCACCCGCATGGGCACAGCGTTTAATAGATAAAAAAATGGTGATCCACCCGCGACTCGAACGCGGGACACCCTGATTAAAAGTCAGGTGCTCTACCGACTGAGCTAGTGGATCACATAGTTATCAAGTTTCAAGCCAACTTGACAACGATATAATTATAACTACCTTTCACTGTTCTGTCAAGAAATAATTTTCAAAAATATAAAAACCGTCAGAAAAAATCTGACGGTTTAAATTTTTGATTTACAGCAATTTTTTCAGTACGATAGTCTGTTCACGTTCCGGACCTACGGAAACAATACCCAGTTCGACACCGGCAACCTCACTCAGACGGTTCAGATAAGTTTTCGCCTGAACAGGCAGCTCGTCAAAGGTGCGGATAGACGTAATATCAGTCAGCCAGCCTTCAAACTCTTCAAAAACCGGTTCAACCTTTGCCAGAACGTTCAGGCTGGCAGGAATCTGTTTGATTTCCTGCCCGTCGATCTTGTAGCCGACGCACATTTTGATCTTCGGCATTTTATCGAGAATATCCAAACGGGTCACTGCCAGGCAGTCCAGGCTGTTCAGACGTGCGGAATATTTGAGCATGAAAGCATCAAGCCAGCCACAGCGGCGGGGACGTCCGGTAACGGTACCGTATTCATGGCCTGTTTCACGAATCTGATGCCCGGGTCCGTCAGTATCAAGCAGCTCAGTAACAAAGGGACCTTCGCCGACGCGTGTCGTATAAGCCTTGACTACGCCCACCACATGGTCGATATAACGGGGGCCGATGCCGCTGCCGGTGCTGGCATTGCCGGCAGTCGGGTTCGAGCTGGTAACATACGGATAAGTACCATGATCGATATCAAGGAAAGTAGCCTGCGCGCCTTCAAACAGCACGTTTTTACCCTCGCTGAAAATTTCGTCTAAAACTACGCCGGTATCGGCAATATACGGCCGCAGCTCTTCGGCATAAGCCAAAAATTCCTGCAGCATAGTTTCATAATCAAAAGGTTCGCCGCCATAAATTTTAGTAATAATGGCATTTTTGGCTTCCAGGTTGATTTTCAGCTTTTCTGCAAAAGTATCGGGTTCCATCAAATCACAGATGCGGATGCCGGTACGGGCAACCTTATCCATATAGCAGGGGCCAATACCGCCTTTGGTCGTACCGATCTTATTACAGCCCAAAGCTGCTTCCTGCAGTTCATCCAGACGGGCATGGTAAGGCAGCACCACATGCGCACGGTCAGAAATGACCAGATTGTCGCAGCTGATGCCTTTAGCCTTCATATCAGCAATTTCATGCAGAACTACGCCGGGGTTGATAACGACGCCGTTACCCAGCACATTAGTCTTATCACTGTACAAAACACCGGAGGGAAGCAGACGCAGTTTATAGGAAACGTCATTGACGACTACCGTATGACCTGCGTTGGAACCGCCGGAATAACGTACGACGGCATCGGCTTTCTGTGCCAAATAATCAACAATCTTACCTTTACCTTCATCGCCCCATTGGGCACCAATAACTACAACAGATGACATGTGAGCATCTCCTTATCTAAATCATAATCCGAAGCGGGACATAATCAAATCTACATGACGCAGCATGGGTTTGGGATCGAAGCAGGCTTCGATTTCTTCTTTGGAGAGATATTTTTGGATATCCGCATCCATTTCCACGTTGGTCTTAAAATCAGCGCCTTCAAGCCAGCGGGCCATAGCGTTGCGCTGCACCCATTTATAAGCGTCTTCACGCAGCACGCCCTTGCTGACCAGTGCGATCAGCAGATTCTGGCTGAAGATCAGGCCGCCGGTTTTGTTCAGGTTCGCCATCATCGCTTCCGGATAAACCAGCAGCTTGTCGACGATACCGGTAAATTTACGCAGCATATGATCCAGCGCGATAGTAGCATCCGGTAAAATCACACGTTCCACAGAAGAGTGGGAAATATCGCGTTCGTGCCACAAGGCGACGTCTTCCAGTGCAGCAACGGCATACCCTCTCAGCAAACGCGCCATACCGGAGATTTTTTCGCAGGTGATGGGATTACGTTTATGCGGCATCGCCGAGGAGCCTTTTTGCCCGGGAGCAAAATATTCTTCAGCTTCACGAATGTCCGTGCGCTGCAGATTACGGATTTCCGTAGCCATTTTATCAAGAGAGGAACCAATGATCGCCAAAGTAGTCAGAAAATCGGCATGGCGGTCGCGCTGGATGACCTGGGTAGCCAGACGGGCAGCCTTAATACCTAATTTTTCACAAACATATTCTTCAATAAACGGGTCAATATTGGAGTAAGTGCCGACTGCGCCCGAAAGCTTACCGACCGCAATAAAATCACGCGCCTGCTTCAACCGTTCGATATTGCGCTCGGTCTCATCCATCCACAGCGCAAACTTCAGCCCGAAGGTCATCGGCTCGGCATGGATGCCATGAGTACGACCGATCATAATCGTATGCTTGTGTTCAGCGGCACGGCGTTTCAGCACAGCATGGAATTTTTCCAGATGACTCAGTAAAAGGTCGGCAGACTGTTTCATCATCACGCCCAAAGCGGTGTCCTTGACATCGCTGGAAGTCAGACCTTTATGGATGTATTTGGAAGCATCGCCCACATATTCGGCCACATTTGTCAGAAAAGCAATGATGTCATGGTTGGTGACAGCTTCGATTTCTTTGATGCGTTCGATGCGGAAATCAGCTTTAGTCTGAATATCCTTCAATGCGTCATCAGGAACGATGCCCAGTTTGTTCATCGCCTCGCAGGCCAGAATTTCTACCTGCAGCATTGTTCGGAATTCGTTTTCCAAAGTCCAGATATGACCCATCTCGGGATGAGTATAACGTTCGATCATTTTTTTGTTTCCCCCCGTAAAATCGGTGTTTTTTGCAATAAGAATAGGAAGAAGGCCTGCTTGCGTTCTTCCTCTCTTATAAATAAATTTTTTTATCCTCTCATATCATAACATTTTCAGTTCTTCACTGCAAGACTACTGAACATTTTTTGCAAATTTATTTAAAACATTCGTAAAATAAACAACAGCGTGAAAACCTGTTATCACAGGCGTTCACGCTGTTTTTCTTTAACGCGCTCCATTATTTATGACAAAAATAAAAATACCAGACCACACAAAATAATGACCAGTCCACTGATACCCATCAGAAAACGGTACCCCTGATCGCCGAAAAAATCATGCACCAGCGTATCAAAGGCAAACGGGCGCACCCGCCTGTGGTCAAATTCGCAGACCCAACGCCAGTTTAAAAGCGCGCCGATAAAAATCAGCAGGCCGCAGCCAATGATAGTAAACTGCCAATGCTTCTGCAAAAAAGCCATCAGCTGCTCCATCCATATTTCCACGCGCCGCCTCCTTCTCATCTGCTCACAGGTCTGAGTTTACTCCTTACGCTTACTGAGTCCCACAAATTTGGTATATTGTTTGTGGAAGAACAGATTGACCGTATCGACAGGACCGTTACGGTGCTTGGCGATGATCAGTTCGGTAATATTTTTATTCTCCGTTTCCGGATTATAGTAATCTTCACGATATAAAAAGGCTACAATATCCGCATCCTGCTCCAAAGAACCAGACTCACGCAGGTCAGACAGCATCGGACGTTTGACCTGACGCGCTTCAACGCTGCGGCTCAGCTGCGATAAAGCAATGACCGGAACATCAAGCTCACGGGCCAGCGCTTTCAACGAACGTGAGATCTCTGAAACCTCCTGCTGCCGGTCACCGCTGTTGTTCTTTTTACCGCTGCCCTGCATCAGCTGCAGATAATCGACTACGATCAGATCAAGACCGTGTTCGGCTTTCAGCCGGCGGGCGCGCGACCTCATATCCATGGCAGTGATACCTGCTGTATCGTCGATATAGATATTAGCACTGGAAAGCGTATCTGCCGTATTGATGAGCATCGCCCAATCTTCATCACGCAGCTCGCCGATACGCAGCCGCTGCGAATCAATGTTGGCTTCGGCGCAGAGCATACGCTGTACAAGCTGCTCCTTGCTCATTTCCAGGCTGAAAAAAGCCACTGTTTTCGGAGCTCCGCCAACCTTTTTGGCAGCTCGGATCGCCACATTCTGTACCACATTGAGCGCAAAAGCAGTTTTACCCATGGAAGGACGGGCCGCAAGGATGATAAAATCACTGCCATGCAGGCCGGAGGTCAGATTATCAAGATCTTCAAAGCCTGTAGGCAGTCCGGTAAGACCATTCTTATTGCCCATCAGCGCTTCGATACTCTTAAAAGAATCAAGAACGATCTCATTGATCGGCGTAAAATCAGCTGTCTTCTTCCGGTTGGAAATCTCCAGAATCTTGCTTTCAGCACTGTCGATGATGTTTTTCACATCATCATTAGCCTCATAACCCATCGAAGCGATTTGCGTCGATACGGAAACCAGCTGACGCAGAATCGATTTTTCTTCGATAATGCTCGCATGATAGGTTACGTTGGCCGCAGTCGGCACAGCATTAGCCAGCGAAGTGACATAAGCGATACCGCCCACATCCTCCAGCTTGTTGTCACGCTTCAGAATCTCCGTCACCGTGATCATATCCACAGCTTCGTTCTTATTGTAAAGCTCCAGCATAGCGTTAAAAATGACGCGGTGCGCCTCACGGTAAAAATCAGTATCCCGCAGGATCTCCATGACCTTGGGGATAGCCTCTTTCTCGATCAGCATCGCGCCCAGCACTGACTGCTCGGCTTCTATATTTTGCGGTGGTACTCTGTCCTGCATAACCTTCCCTGTCTTTCGCTTATTCCGCTTCAACTACTACGGCAAATTCCGCAGCAATCTCAGGGTGCAGTTTAGCTACAGCTGTATAATTGCCTAAACCCTTAACAGGTGTTTTCAGTTCTATCTTCCGGCGGTCGATATCCAGCTTGGTCTGTTCGATCAATGCTTCCGCCACGTCTTTAGACGCAACCGAGCCGAACATTTTCCCATTATCACCGACACGTACCTTCAAGGTAACGGTCACTTTTTCGATCTGAGCTGCCAGAACGGTAGCTTCATCTTTCTTCTGTGCGGCACGACGGGCAGCATTGGCCTGATCCTGCTTGGCCTGATTTAAATTAGCCGCACTGGCTTCTTTCGCTAATTTGCGAGGCAGAAGATAGTTGCGGCCATAACCTTCGGCCGTTTCTACGATATCGCCTTTTTTACCTAAACTTTTAATATCTTGCAGTAAGATCACTTTCATTGTTATCAATCTCCTCTAACTGTTTTTTTGCCAAAGAGATGATCTGCGGCATGATATCCACAGCCCTCTTATTGTCAAGCTGTACGCCGGCCACAGTCTGATGACCGCCGCCGCCCAGCTCTTCCATAATGATCTGTACGTTGACCGTACCGTCGCTGCGGGCACTGATGCCCAGCGAACCGTCAACATATTCCACGATAACGACACTGACATAAATACCGCTGATGGCAACCATCGTGTCGGCAGTCTGAGCCGCTATGACTGATGATTTTGCTTCTTTGGGAGCCTGTTCATAAACGGAAACGATCAGTCCCGGTTCCGGGCTTTCTGCTTCGGCAATCAGCCGCGAACGGATCTGGAAGGTTTCCATATCGTCCTTGAACAGCTGCCTTACCACAGTCGGGTCAGCCCCGCTGCGGCGCAGTAAAGCTGCCGCTTCAAAGGTGCGCTCACCGGTCTGTACGGCAAAATTTTTCGTATCGACAACGATGCCCGCATAAAGCGCGGTCGCTTCGCCTTTAGTAAATTCCAGACGGTCATTAAAATAGCCTACAAGCTCCGTCACCAGTTCGCTGGTCGAGGAAGAAGAAGGCTCCATATATTGCAGCACCGTTTCTTTGATGGCGTCTTCCGCCCGGCGATGATGGTCGATAATGATCCGTTTCGGGATCGCTTCCATAACCTCTTTGCTTGCGCACAGCATCGGCCGGTGATGGTCGACCAGAAACAGCAGGCTGCCGGGCGTAATATGGGCCATTGCCTCCGGTCCTTCCAGCATCAGTTCCAGATACTGTTCATCATCCTGGATCAGCTTCAGTTCATCACGCTGCAGCATTTCCTTGATCTTATCCAGTGCGTCAGTTTCACCGCTGACAACGATATAAGTTTCCTTCTGCAGTGACAGCGCCATTTTCGCTACGCCGATAGCACTGCCGATCGAATCAAAGTCCTCCATCATATGCCCCATAACGAAAACCTTATCTGCGGCAATGATCTGTTCATGGATCGTATGCGCTACGATACGTGCGCGCACACGTGTACTTTTAGCAGTTACGGTAGTCGTGCCGCCAAAGAACTGTGTCCCGCCGTCTACGGCTACGACCACCTGGTCGCCTCCGCGCCCCAGCGCCAGATCCAATGCTTTGACTGCGTTCTGGCTCAGTTCTTCCAGATTGTCGCCTTCGCAGGCAATACCAATGCTCACTGTCGGAGTGATCTTATTGCCGACATGGATCTCACGTACACTGTCTAAAACGGGGAATTTCTGCTCCATTAAATCACGCAGGACCGCCTGATTAAAACCAATCAGACACAATTCTTTATTAGAACGACTGATAAAGCCGTTTTCTTCCTCGGCCCACTTGCTCAGTACTTCATTGACCTCGCCGCTGATATTGGCGCGGGTCGTTTCGCTCATACCCTTCATCACGTCTTCATAATTATCAAACCTGACGTAGGCCAGACACAGCTTCTCATTATCATATTTCTGACGCAGCAGCTCAAAATCAGTCACGTCGCTCAGATAAACCATCAGGCCCGTGCCTTTTTTCTCACCTTTTTCCGATGTCTGCACCCGGCAATGCTTCAAATTATAGTAGCGGTCCTCGATCTGGATCAGGCGTTCTCCGTCCTTCACGCTCAGAGTGTCGAACGCATTGGCCGGCAACGGCAGAACATCTTCCGGACGTTTGCCCTCCAGATTTTTAGTACCCACATATTTACTGAACAGCTCATTTTTCCACTGCAGTTTACCGTCTTTGGCAAAAACAGCCATCCCGATATCCAGATTCTGAACGGCATGATGATTAGTACGCTCAATATTACGCACTACCGTATCCAGATAGCTGTTAAAGCGTACTTCCTTACTGCGCAGACTTTTTTTGTTGTAATAATACAACAGGCCGATCAGCAGAATACATACCGGTATCCATAACGGTTCGTAAAAACCGATAATGAACGTCAGAAAAACGATCAGTATCAGCGGTATGATATCACTGCGCGAATCCCAAATTTTGTTAAACATATACTCGCCTCATCTCTATGCGCGCTTGGAAGTCCTTTTCCCGCTGAGATTACGGAAATCAAATACCAGGTCAAACGCGCCCACAAACACAATAATCTGAGAAAATATCTGGACAAAAAACAACAGTGCCACCGATACAGTTCCCCACCATTTCGGTTTATTGTTTTTTTCCAGCCACCAATAGATCAAAGCAATACCCTGCAATACAAAGAAAACACTGGTTATCACCTGCAGATTAACTGAGATATGGTACATCAAGCTTTCCGGATACTGAACATAATATGAAACCATCAGCAGCGAAATACCATAAGGCCACAGCAGCCAGCCAGGTACGTTCCATTGCGTAAAAGGAGGAAACTCCTCAAAAGCAGCTCCCAGCTTACTCAAAATTTTACGTGCGGCCAGATAATTGACAAAGGCAATAATCGGAGCGCACAGGAAAAAAGCTCCCGGCATGATCAGTCGCATCATCCGAAGCATCTCGGCATTGCTTTTAACGGCTGCGTCGATCTCGGTCTGGCTCATTCCCATGGACTGGTAATAGCCTACGCTCTCACGGGCAGCCTCTTCCAATGAAGTAAACATCATATCGACCGGCTGGATACCCATGATATACAGCGCAATCAAAAAACTGGCACCGATAGAAATCAGGCAGGCCACCGAGCTGATCAGCATCAGCTTGAAAGGCTTATATCCGCGGCGCATACACTCGCCCAAGGTCAGCCCAACTAAACCAAAAGCAGCCAGCAGCGAAAAAGCATGCAGCGGGCTGATCAGAACTGCTACGGCAATATCAGCTACTATCAGCGTCATAACGCTCCAGCGCAGTCCGTTGCGCATACCGCAGATAGCGATAGGCAGGGGCCATAAAAAATTGATAAAGCTGCCGATGACCGGCACATACATGCTGATAATAGCAAAAACTATGGCGATAGCGGCCAAAATGCCCGCTTCTACCATGGCAGAAGTTTTACGAATCACTTAATTTCCTCCTTCGTAGCTATACATACATATATATAGCTAGGTATGTATATTCTACACCGAAAACGGCAAAAACGCAAAAAATAAGTGGCGCTGCCCAAAGCAGCGTCACCTTATAAAACGGTTTTATTTCCATTCAGTTTTAGCTTTTACCAAAACGCCATCGGCCTGAGGCACCAGCTCAACCAAATGTACTACATCAAACAGTGAACGATCCAGGACTTTTTTCTGCTGCAGCCTGCTTTGCTGCAGCGCAGCCGTAAAATCGACACTGATACTGCCCTGCTCATACTTGGTCGTAACACTATCCGCATCGATATCCACCCTGTCGATCACCAGATCTACGATAGCCATGATCAGCTTGCTCCCCATCAGCTCCACTACCAGCTGCGCAAAATCATTGTCTGCGACAGCAAAATCGACCAGCTTCAGCCTTGTAAAAGCAGATTCGGCATCGACATTAAACACCTCGACCTGCAGCAGCAGCTCCAAAGTGCCGTGCGTTGTATGCTGCAGCTCCAGCCGCAGCAGATCAGGCTCGGCATAAGCCAGAGACTGTAATGTAAATTCGCTGCCGGCCAGGCTTTGACGCACATAATCCACGATTTCATCATAAGGGACTACCAGACCGCCCTGGCTCAGCTGCTCCCATTTCTGCGCCGAGAACCACAGCTGCCCCTTATCTTTCAACGGCCGCAGTCTTTCACTGACCGTCGCGATTTTTTCTGATAAAACCGTTTCCGCCCGATCAGCATGTTTTTCTATTTTAGAAAACAAATTTCCTGATTTGTTTCGCAAAGCTTCCTTCAGCTCACGCAGTTCAAAACGTTTGCTTTCATCGCCCAAAGGCGTGTCTTTGCAATCCATTTTTTCAAAATCTTCACTGTGCTTCATTCCCTCTTTACGGGCGCTTTCATAAACTTCCCGGAATTCAGCAATATCTTCGGGACGCCCGGCCTTAATCCAGGCATTAGCGGCCTTGCCTACAGCATAAGTCACCGATACACCTACCGGCACCTGGATCGGCGCTATTGGAATCAACGTTACCAGTGTCTGACCGACAAAAGTCGCCCCCAGTGAAGTCAAAAGTCCCAAAACAACACTTTCTTCCAGCTTTACTCCGCGCAGCTCGCCCAGGCGCATAATCATATAGACCTCGTTAGCCATCAAAGCCATTGTTCCCACCAAAGGCGCAACTACAATCACACCGGCACGGGCTGCTCCCCAGCGGCAGATCTTTTCAGCTTCCCACTCTATATCGACAGGCTGTAATTCTTTTTCTTCGGTCATGGTATCACCTCTTTGCGATTGTTCCTGCTGTTATAATTCGCTTTTGCGTCAACTTATCCTGCAATGTTACTAAAATATCACAAAGCCGCTATTTGTAAATTTTCATTAAAATATTATCCAATTATAATATTTTTTGATATCTGGATATATAAAAACAACCAACTTTACTGGATAGAATATCTATCAGGCTGCCCTCTGAATGGTTTTAGACAGTTTTTATAATCATCCGGCCCTTTAACCATTTATTTTTTACTGTTACTTATCAATTTCGACCCGTTCACCTAACAAACATCCATATTTTTCAAACAAATATCCAGCTTATATAATTAGGTTAAATAAACTCAGGCAGATATTTATTGCCGCTTAAATCAAAAAACTATATTTTATTGAGGAGTGTTGTAAATGAAAATTCGTGTTTTAGTAGCTAAACCAGGCCTTGACGGACATGACCGCGGCGCCAAAGTCGTCGCCCGCGCCTTACGTGACGCAGGCTTTGAAGTTATTTATACCGGTATCAGGCTGACCCCGGAACAAATCGCTGAAGCAGCTCTGCAGGATGATGTCAAGGTCGTCGCCCTGAGCCTGCTTTCCGGAGCACATAACACCCTGTTCCCGAAAGTGGTCGAATTAATGCGGGTCAAAGGTTTAAACGATGTACTGGTTATCGGCGGCGGCGTTATCCCTGATACTGATATTCCCGGTTTAAAAGCCGCCGGTGTAGCCGAAGTCTTTACTCCAGGTACTCCTACCGGTAATATCGTCGATTTTATCAACGCCAATACCCACTGACCGCAGCCGGTAAAACAGTTCTCTTAAATCACACTGGCTTTAACAGCCAACCATTCAGGAGGTGTTTCCCTTGTCAACCCAGGTAAAAATAGAAAAAATGCTGCAGAAAACAGCTGTAGTTTTAGCGGCAGGCGGGGAAAAACGTATCGCCAAACAGCACGCAGCCGGTAAAATGACAGCACGGGAAAGGATCGCCTCACTGCTGGACGAAAACTCCTTTGTTGAATTAGACCGTTTCGTCAAACACCGTTGTACTGATTTCGGCCAGTCCCAAAAGGCGCTGCCCGGCGAAGGAGTCACAACCGGCTATGGTACTGTTTCCGGCCGTCTGGTCTACGTTTTTGCCCAGGATTTTACAGTCGAAGGCGGTTCCTTAGGCGAAATGCACGCCGCAAAAATCGTCAAAGTCCAGCGCCTGGCTCTGAAAATGGGTGCGCCGCTTGTCGGACTTAACGATTCCGGCGGAGCACGTATTCAGGAAGCTGTCGATGCCATGTCCGGCTATGGCAAGATTTTTTTCAATAATACTCTGGCCTCGGGAGTAATCCCGCAGATCTCGGCCATTATGGGACCTTCAGCCGGCGGCGCAGTCTACAGTCCGGCACTGACAGACTTTATTTATATGGTCAGAAACACCTCTAAAATGTTCATCACCGGCCCAGCAGTTGTTCAAGCCGTCACCGGCGAAGATGTGACCCAGGAACAATTAGGCGGCGCCATGACCCATAACGGTACTTCCGGCGTAGCGCATTTTGCCGCTGAAAATGATAGCGACTGTCTGCGGCAGATCCGTTATCTTCTCAGCTTTCTGCCTTCAAATAATCTGGAAGCGGTGCCTGTCGTCGACACAGGAGATGCTCCACAGCGGATCGACGCCAGACTGAATACCCTGCTGCCGGACAATTCCAATCAGGCCTACGATATGAAAACCGTTATCACATCAATTGTTGACAACGGCGAATTTTATGAATCACAACAATACTGGGCTGCAAATATCATCACCTGTTTCGCCCGTATGGACGGACAGACTGTTGGGATCATTGCCAACCAGCCTAAAATCATGGCAGGCTGCCTTGATATCAACGCCTCTGATAAAGCGGCACGCTTTATCCGTTTCTGCGATGCCTTCAATATCCCCCTGCTGAATCTGGTAGATGTTCCCGGGTTCCTGCCAGGCTGTAATCAGGAATACGGCGGTATTATCCGCCACGGAGCCAAAATGCTGTATGCTTATTCCGAAGCTACTGTACCCAAGATCACAGTCATTACCCGTAAAGCCTACGGCGGTTCATACATCGCCATGTGCTCACAGGACCTCCGTGCCGATCAGGTCATAGCCTGGCCAACTGCGGAGGTAGCAGTAATGGGTCCTGCCGGTGCAGCTAATATCATTTTCAAAAACGACCCTGATGTAAAAGCCAAAACTGAGGAATACATCGACAACTTTGCCACACCATATCAGGCTGCGATGCGAGGTATGGTCGATCTGGTCATCGAACCGCAGAACACCCGTCCCACTGTCATCAACGCCCTGCAAATGCTGCAGAGCAAACGCGAGACCCGCCCTGCGAAACGTCACGGAAATATTCCTTTATAGTCAGCTGTACATCCTTTGAAAATAAAATAGCTTCGTTTGTAAACCGCAAAATAATGTCCTTTAACAGGTAACCTCATACACCTTTAAGCGGCACATTATCTTTGCGGTATTTTTTACCCATAAATTGTCCTGCTGTACTGTCTATTGCCAGCTTCAGCAAGACTGTTATTTTCTGGAGAGAAGGAGTTGATAATCATGACCCCGGACGTACAATTTTTATTACTGCTTGCTGTTATTGCTTTACTTTTCATTACCGAACTGATCCCGCTTGCCGTCACATCGATCGGCGGCGCCGTTGCCTGCGGCCTGTTAGGCTTCATCACACCCAAAGCCGTCTTTTCCGGCCTTTCCAATTCTTCAGTACTCCTATTTGCCGGCATGTTCGTCGTCGGTGCAGCAATGTTCCATACCGGGCTGGCGCAGAACATCGGGAAAAAAGTAGTCTCGGTATTCGGCACCAGCGAAAAAAGCCTGATGCTGGGTATCATGATCATCGGCGCTGTCCTGTCAGGTTTTTTGTCTAATACCGGCACGACGGCCTGCCTGATGCCTGTTGTACTGGGCATCTGCTCCGCTGCCAGGCTTCCGGCTTCCAGGCAGCTGCTGCCGCTGGCATTCGGCATCGCTTTCGGAGGCATCTTCACTATTATCGGCACGCCGCCGAACCTGATCGCTTCCAACGCTTTAGTCGAAGCAGGTTTCAGGCCTTTTGGCTTTTTTGAATTTGCCTGGGTCGGTATTCCTATCGCTATCGCCGGCACCCTGTACATGATGTTCATCGGCTACCGTTTTCTGCCTAAAGTCAATGCGGCCGCCGATATAGAAATCGAACAGGAATTCGACGTCAGTAATGACAATCCTCAAAAACAGCTTATTTCCGGTCTGATCCTTTTAGGCGTAGTCATCGTTATGGCTTTGAACCTGAAATTCATTACCCTGGAAATGGCGGCTGTTATCGGCGCGCTCGTCGCCGTATTGACCGGCTGCCTGACTGAAAAGCAAGCTTATGCCAGCATCGACTGGGTTTCAATCTTCCTGTTCGCCGGTATGATCTCCGTTTCATCCGCCATGGATAAAACCGGTGCCGGCAAACTGCTGGCTAAATTCTGCGTCGATCTGCTCGGCGGCACGCCTTCACCCTTATTCGTAGCCGCATTGTTATTTTTAGTATCCAGCTTTTTGACACAATTTATGTCCAACACAGCAACAGCAACATTACTCTGCCCCATCGGAGTTGCTATTGCCCAACAGATAGGCGCTTCACCTCACGCCGTCGTCATGTCGATCACCATCGGAATCGCCTGCGCCTATGCCACTCCTGTCGGTACACCGCCTAACACACTGGTTTTAGGACCTGGCGGCTATCGTTTCATGGATTATGTTAAAGTTGGCACTCCTTTGATTTTCGTAAGTTTTATCGTTTCCATGATCGTTATCCCTATCGTCTGGCCTTTCTTTAAATAAACTTTCACAGCACCTGTTCAGCAGCAGGTGCTGTTTATTTTATAGCAAACCTTTTTTTGTCTCCCGCTCCGTGATACAATAATAAAAAAGTCTGAAAGGAGCGGTCGGTTTATGGCAAAAGCCGTCTGCGGGCGCTTTGCCCCTACGCCCAGCGGCAGAATGCACCTCGGCAATGTTTTCTGCGCCCTGCTGGCCTGGCTGTCAGCAAAAAAACAGGGCGGAACCATCACACTGCGTATCGAAGACCTTGACAAGCCCCGCTGCCCTGCCGGCAGCGACATGCTTTTAGAAGATGATCTGCACTGGCTGGGCCTGGAATGGGATACCGGAGGCAGCGCCGGCGGAAAAGATGCCCCCTATTATCAAAGCCGCCGTTTTGACATCTATGCCGCCTATTTTGCACAGCTGCAAAAACTGGGACTGACTTACCCCTGCTTTTGCAACCGGGCTGAGCTGCACGCCGCCCAGGCACCGCATCTAAGTGACGGACGCATTCTATACGCCGGTACCTGCCGCCATTTGACAGCCGAACAGACAGCTGCCAAAGCCCGCACCAAAGACCCGGCACAGCGGCTGCGGCTTCCTGATACTGCTGTCAGCTTTATCGACGGACATTATGGTCCGTATACGCAGAACCTAGCTGCTGAATGCGGCGATATCATCCTGCGGCGCAGCGACGGTGTTTACGCCTATCAACTGGCCGTGGTCGTTGACGATGCCCTGATGGGCATCACGGAAATTGTCCGCGGCTGCGACCTGCTCAGTTCCACACCGCAGCAGCTTTATCTGTACCAGCTGCTGGGCTTTACCCCACCGGCTTTTATTCATGTACCACTGCTGATGGCTGCAGATGGCAGACGTCTTTCCAAACGCGACCGTGATCTGGATCTCGGCTTTCTTCGTCAGCATTTTGTCAGTCCTCAGCCGCTCATCGGCCTCCTTGCCTTCCTGGCCGGACTGCTGCCGACACCTGAACCAGTCAGTGCCAAAGAACTGCTTCCGTTGTTCAGCTGGCAGAAAGTGCCCCATAACAATATCATCGTCAGTGAAAAGCTTTTAAATTTATTTAAACTATAAAGGAGCAACGCTATGCTTTATGTAGTTCTCGCAACCTTTGCCGCCGGTATGGCGACAGAATATTTTTTAGGCAACCGCTGGATAGGTTTTTTCGCAGTCGGCGTACCGGCTTGCCTGTATTTTTTCTATCTGGATTATCAAAAACGTGCGGCCGCAAAAAAAGAAGAAGAAGAAAAGCGTGCCAAACGTAAAGAACGTAAACAACAGCATAAATGATAAAAAGAACGCATTGGATAATGCGTTCTTTTTATTTTTCACTGTTATTATTAAATATTATCCGCAGCGCGTTTTCCGTCGCCAGACAGGAACCAAGCTCACTGCTGCCATCCTCCAGTGTGCCGTGGTAATCGCTGCCGCCGGTAAGAAATAAGCCGTATTGACCAGCCATCTGTCTGATAGCTTCTTTATCAGCCTCTGTATTTTTACGGTGTTCCAGCTCAATACCCTTTAAGCCATACCCGACCAGTTCAGGCACAAGCTCAAGATTTTGCTGCTGCCCCGGATGGGCCAATACTGCCAATCCTCCGGCTTCTGTAATCACACGCACGGCAGCGGCAGCATCCAGGTACTCAATATCGAAATCACAATAACCGCCGTTTTTAAATGTTTCATGATAAAAAGTGCCAAACATTTCTTCTACCTGCTCCGTCGCCACCAAATATTCCATAAGATGCTGTTTGTAAATAACGTGTCCGGCCCGTTTCACAAAATTCTGAGGACGGATACGAAAACCATGCTCTGCCAGAAGTGCGATCTGGCGCAGGCTATTAGCCTGCCTGCGTTCCAGCAGCGGACGGCAGAAGGCCGTCACTGATCTCGTGTCACGCATGGCATAACCTAAAATATGCGCCTTCCGCTGCTTTTGAAAATCATAGGCCGAAATCTCGATTCCAGGCATCACCTTCAAAGCAGTGACCGGCGGAATATCACCGCAGCGCGGCACCCGGTCATGGTCGGTAATGGCGATATGGGTCAGCCCCTTGCTCACCGCCTGCTGGATCAGTTCAATCACCGTAGCGCTGCCGTCAGAATATGCAGAATGTAAGTGCAGATCACCGCGCATCAGGCAAAACTCCCTTCGGACATATTGAAGACCTTATCACAAACGCCTTCCATAAATTCCAGATCATGGAAAATTCCCAGCATACTGGTCTTTTCTTCTTTTAACTGCTGCAGAATATCCTTTACTAAAACTTTAGTCTTATTATCCAGAGACGCCGTTGGTTCGTCCAGCAGCATCAGCCGCGGCCGTTTGACCATAGCGTGCGCCAGATTCAAACGCAGCCTTTCACCTCCGGAAAAGGTCTGCGGATAAATATCCCACAATTCCTCCTGCAAACGAAAATAATCCAGCATTTCCTTAGCACGGCGCTCGGCCTCGCCGGCGGCGACGCCGATTTCCAGCAGTGCCGACATAACATGCTCTTTTGCCGTCGTACGCGGCATCACATTCAGAAACTGAGCCACATAACCGATTTCATAGCGGCGCAGCTGCAGCATCTGCCGCTCGTCGGCCTGAGCCAGATCAATAGGCCCAAAAGCCTGACTGTTATAAACGATCGTACCCTGCAGCGGCAGATAGGTACGGTTGATACATTTAAGAATGCTCGACTTACCGGCGCCGGAACGCCCCACTATACCGATAAATTCGCCCTCATGCAGCGTGAAACCGATATCGCGGCAGCTCTTGATAGTTTTGCCCAAATTATGCAGATAAAAATTTTTCGTCAGCCCTTCAATGGCAAGTATCTCCATAACTCCTCCTAAACCCTGTATTCCAACTGTGAAATAACCTTGCCGTCAACCAAAGCGTGAGTAATAACAGGATAACCGTCTAAAATCTTGATAATCAGCAGATCGGCCTTTTTTCCCACCGCCAACGAGCCATAATCGTTATCGATACACATCGCTCTGGCCGGATTCAGCGTCAGCTTATTGACGATTTCCGGCAGCGGCACGCCGTGCTGCTCATGCATAATGAAAATACTGTGCAGCATTGCCGCAGGATAATAGTCGGAGCAGAGAATATCGGCGCAGCCTTTCTTGACCGCTTCTGCCGCAGACAGATTGCCGGTATGTGAACCGCCCAGCAGAATATTAGGAGCTCCGACCACTGTAGCCAAACCTAACTGCTGTGCCTGCCTGGCAACGTCGATCGTAGTGGGAAATTCACTGATAGCAACGCCCAGCTCCTTATTTACCTGCAGCTTGGCAGCAGTATCGTCATCATGTGACGCTGCAGGGATTCCGTTAGCCCTGGCCAGTTCCGCCAGCTCATGCAGCTGTTCAAAGCTCAGGGTCCGTTTGTTTTTATGATGTTCCAGCACGCCCTCAAACCCCAGCGTTGTTACAGTTTCACCGTGATAAGCGGTAATAGTTTTGCGGTAAGTCTCGATATTGCGGTACTGCCCCTGCCCGGGCGTATGGTCCATAAACGATATCTCATGCACTGTTTTTTCCCGCAGCATTTTGCTGACGATATCAAACGCTTCCAGATTATCGATCTCGATCCGCAAATGCAGACGATGATGAATAAGGTGATGACGCTCGTGGATATTATTGATCAGCTCAGCCAGCTTCAGCACATTTTTCTTATAGCGCAGCTCCGAAGCCCCAAAATAATCGTCCTGATAGAGTGATATCGAATGGTAGATCGTTGTGATCCCCTGATTGATCAACTGCCGCTCGATCTCCTTCAGTCCCATCTCGAAATCCATCACGCTGGTAGGACGCGGCTGAATGATCTGTTCGATCTTGTCAGAATGAGTATCGATAAAACCGGGGCAGACATACCTTCCGTGCGCATCGATTTTTTCATCATATTGCCCCAGATCGATAACATCCTCTGCAAGAATATCGATAATACGGTCATTTTCCAACACCAGCACTTTATTTTCCAACACCTCGGCAGGTGTGATCAGTTTACCATTATAAATAGCTGTTTTCATAGTCGTCCTTTCCCGCGGCAGCGCCGCTGTTAGAGCAATGAGTGTACCAGCTGCTGTGTATAAGCATGCTGCGGATCCTCTAAAATCTGACCGGTAAGACCGCTTTCCACTACCTGGCCATCCAGCATGACCATCGTCCTGTCTGCCAGCATCCTGATCACTGCCAGATCATGCGAAACCAGAATGATCGAAATATTATAACGGCTGCGTATTTTCCTGATCAGGTCTAAAACCTTGGCCTGTACCGAAAGATCCAGCCCGGTGGTGACCTCATCCAAAAGCAGCAGCCCCGGATTATTGGCCAGCGCCTTGGAGATCTGTACCCGCTGCTGCATACCGCCCGAAAAATTTCTGGGCGGTTCCGCACGCCTGGAAGTCAGTATCTCCACCGCTTCCAAAAGCTCCACTGTTCTGCCGTCCATAAAAGCTACATTACGGTTGCCGGCGGCAATGATCTTTTCAGCAACATTGGCAGCAGATGAATAATCCATACGCAGACCCAGCAGAGGATTCTGATAAACCATCCCCATCAGATGATTTTTGATATACCGGCGCTGCTGTGAACTGGCGCCGAAAATATTGACCTTTCCATCCTGATACTGCTTCAGAAAGGCACTTCCTCCTGTTACTTCATGATCGAAATACAGACTTTTCATCACGCTGGATTTTCCTGAGCCTGATTCACCGACAATGCCTAATACTTCTCCGGGATAAACGTCAAAGGATACATTGCGTACAGCCCAGACAGTACCGCAGCGGGGACAGCGATTCTTTTCCAGCGGCTGCCGGCTGCGGCAGCACTCGCAGCCGTTACCATAACGCAGCAGCAGATCGCGCACCTGTAAAACGGCCTCTTCTTTATTAATCATATCTGCCGCCCCTTTCCGCGCACAGCATCCTGCTCTTTTACATATTCACGGAATTTCTCAGATTCTTTGACTCTGGAAGTGGTTTCCATTTCACAGCACCCCGCCAGCACCGTGATTTTCTCCCTCAGCAGCGGCTGCAGGCAACAGGGCAGATGCTCAGCGTGATAACGATGCAGCGCTACACATTCGCGGCACTTCCCGTGCCATTCGCAGCGGCTGTAAGGACAACTGCAGTCCAGCACCTCCTGGCTCTCCAGCAAGGCCCTGTTTTTTAATGTATCTTCATAATATTCCTCTTTAGTACGCATCAGCAGTCCGCCTCCTTGCGCAGCCTTCGTTTAGAGCAGTAACCTGTATCCGAGCACTGATAGCTGACAGCGCCTGTCTCTCTGTCGATAAGCTCGTCAAAATAAACATTTTCCGCTCCACATAAACGGCAGCGGCGGCCTTCCATATGTTCGATCTCAAAAGGCACATCGTCAAACGCCAGCGACACGACCTTTGTATGAGGCGGGATCGCATAAATTTTCTTCTCGCGCCCTGCTCCGAATAAATACAGACATTCCGACTCATGCAGTCTGGGATTGTCATATTTCGGGATCGGGCTGGGGTTCATAACATATCTGTCCTCAACAGTAACCGGATATTCCGTAGCAATCGTGACCTTGCCATATTTCATAATGCTTTCATAAAGCTGCAGCCAAATGCCCGTGTAATCCGCTTCTGCATGCATCAGCTTCGTTGCTTCCTCGCTTGGTTCTATCACCCGCAGCGGTTCCGGCAAAGGCACCTGAAAAACCAGCAGCTGGTCATTACGCAGCGGTTCCTCGGGTATACGATGACGCGTCTGGATCAGGGTTGCTTCCGTACTGTCTGTAGTAGTCGCCACATCGCTGCACAAATTGATAAATTTCTTAATATTGACAGCGTTGACACTATCGTCGCTGCCCTGATCGATAACCTTCAAAACATCACGCGGGCCGATCAGCGACAAAGTGAGCTGAATGCCTCCCGTCCCCCAGCCGCGCCCTATCGGAAGTTCGCGCGAGCCGAACGGCACCTGATAACCGGGTACAGCCACCGCCTTTAAAATACTGCGCCTGATTTCCCGTTTAGAACCTTCGTCCAGGAAAGCAAAATTATATTCAGGATTCATGCTCCGGCTCCTTTCTGGTCTTGCGTACGCTGTCCAGCTTAGACTGGAAGGTAACGTAATGCGGCAGCTTCAAATGAGAAATAAAGCCGTTCATCTCCAGCGAATCACCATGCAGCAGTACAAATTCTTCATCCTGTGCAGGAGCAGGCCCTTCTGTTTCCAAGGAAGCGTCCAGCACCGCCATCGAGATCGCCTTGTTTTCGTTCCGCCCCAAAACTGCACCGTAGCCTACTGCCAATTTCAGTTTCTTATCGTCATCCTCAGGAATAAAGCCCTCTACTTCCGTCAGCAAAATTTCACCGATGCAGATGCTTTCCGTCTCGTCAAACAAATATGGTACTTCCAGCTCCACATAGCCGCAGCGCAGTTCACCTACAGTTGGATGTACGGCGCCATAACCACGGATCGAACTATACGCCAGTCCGCCGATAAAGCCCCCGTCAGCCCGGGTCAGAGTCTGCAGACGCGCGCTTCTGTCAGCAGGGAATTCCAGAACATTCTTCGTTACATCCACAGGTTCCATATCATCGATCTCACAGCTGTCGATCAATCCCTCTGCCTTCAGATACTCCGAAACCCGCGGCAGCTTTACTACCGGCACAGGCTTCGCCTCTTTAAGGCAGCACTGACGCCGGGCGCATAATTCCACTGCCGACGGCTGTTTAAATTCAATCAACCGATGTGTATAATCATAGGTCGCTCCCAGAATCTGTCCGCCCTGAATATCCTTAAAGGCTGCCGAGATCCTGCGGACAGCGCGCATCTCTGTCCCGCTGGCCGGCAGGGTATAATAATTGCGGCTCAAAGTCGAACGATAAGCCCGCAGCAAAAACACTGCTTCTTCGATACTGCCTTCCGCCTGTTTCAAAGCCAGTGCCGCATAAGCCGGCGCATATAAGCCAGACTCGCTCATTACCCGGTCCACTAAAAGGCCCAGCTTTTTTTCTATCGCTTCTACTTCCAGCTCTTTAAAAGTACTGCCGCGCATACAATGCAGCAGCCTGATGCTTTCCTCTATTGCTTCCTGACCGCCGGAAACTGCCACATAAGCCATCTGTTCACCTGCTTTCTATTCTTGTTTTACGTGGTATACCCATCAGGCAGCCCCGCTGATCCAGCACAAAAAAATCAAGTCCCAGCGGATACTCATATTCCTGCTCATCACGTTTATCCAAAGCCGCCTGCAGTTCCGGGCACATAATGATTTCCTGGACAGCCTTGATCCCGGGCCCGCTGATCCGCTGCAGCTTGCCTGCCTGCAGATCCGCTGTGCACAAAATGACAGTCGCGCTTTTATGAGGATCGCGCAGTGTACCGCACTTAGCAGCCTGTACTGCTTCCTGCCAATCCGCATTCTCCGTCACAAAGATATAATCCGCTTTACTCACAGCAGCTGTTTTAGCCAGAGTCAGCTCAGTAATTTTCTCTGCCAGCGCAGGAGAACCGCAGACTGCAAAACTGACCTCATTGTCCAAAAGCACTGCCGCCACAGTCAGCGGCATGGCATAAGCTCCACCCAGTTTCCGGGCCAGAGGTCCCAGCTCAACGATGCGTCCCGGATTGCTCAGCGCTTCCAGCAGCAGACGAAAAGCAGCCTGAGTGTCATATACAAAATCAAATTCATAAGCTTTCTGCATCATCTTTACTCCTGATCCATAGTCTGAAAATCAACCATCGTTTTGGCATACAATCCGTTTTCCAGTTCCTGTTCCCGCTGCTGCCGCATAGACAGCCGCTGCAGCACTGTCTTCAGTTCATCCAGTTCGCTGACCTGCCTGTTAAAAGCAGCATCGATCACCGCCATGGAACTGACTTTGTCAAAATCATCACCCAGCACAACAGCTGTCCCTTTAGTGCCGCCCAGTTCCACAACTGTATCGCACACCAACGCCTCACCCAGATAAAACAGACTGTTTTTTACCGGCTCACGCAGCTTGATCATCGCCAGTGTTTTAGCAGGCGCCTTCACAACGCTGACACCATATTTTTCAGCCAGCGGCTGAGCCAGCTCACGCAGCATACTGCCATCGGCGGCCGCCATAATACGGAACAACTCTTTTTTCTCCATAACATCACCCTTTATCTGTCAGATATAGTTTTTCTTGATTGTTGTAAAAACCAGCTCCACGCAATAGGCAAATCCAAAAACCAGTACGATCGCCAGCCCTGCGGCTCCAAACTGATAGCCCTGGATATTATTCGCAATCGCAAAGCCGATTCCGCCGGCACCGATCATCCCCAGGATCGCTGATTCAGAAAAATTTATTTCAAAACGCAGACCAGTCCAGGCCATGATCTGCGAAGCTGCCGCAGGCAGTATCGCCGACAAAAAAATATGCAGCTTACTGGCTCCTGTTGCCTCAAGCGCCTCGATCACTTCCTCAGGCACATCTTCAAAGCTTTGCGTAAAAGCCCTGGCAAAAAAAGCTGTGGCATGCACACACAGTCCTACGATGCCCGCAGCAGGCCCCAACCCCAGACAGACCAGCGCCAGCAATACCCAAACCGGTGTCGGTACGGCACGCAGAAACGTAAAGAACGCGCTCAGAGCATACGTCACAAATTTATTTTTCATCAGGTTACGGGCACCAAAGGCAGCTAATACCAATCCCAGCAGAACGCTGTAAATAGTCGCCAGCACAGTTATTGCCACTGTCTGGGAAAAGGCCTCCAGCGTCAGCCCAAAATCGTGAAAATCCAGCAGCGCCAGCAAACCAAAGGTATTCCCCAGATCAGGCAGCCTGGAAATAAGCTTCAGCCAATCCAACTGCAGATAATATAACGCCACTATCGAAACGACTGTTACAGCTGCTAAAAACCAGCGCAGCTCACTATCCTGCCCACTACGGGTAACACGGATCCTGCCGTTACTGAACTCAAGACACTGCACCCTCGCCTGTACAAAAGTCTGCTCCATTTTATGTCAACACCTTTCTTCGCAGATAATTAGTTAAAAATTCCACCATAATGACCATCGCCGCAATAACCAGAATAATTCCTGCCGCGCCGGCATAATTAAACGACTTGATATAGGAAAACAGCACCAGCCCGATCCCCCCGCCGCCTACCATTCCCACAATAGTCGACGCGCGTATATTAAGTTCGATGCAGTACAGGAACCAGGCGATAAACTGTGTCAGGCAGGTCGGTACGATACCCTGACAGACCTTCTGCCAAAACGTACCGCCGCAGGCCGTCAGCCCTTCCATTGCATCACAGGATACCTCGTCGATCACTTCAATAAACGCTCTTGTCATAAAAGCAAAGGTCGAAATCAGCAAAGCAATAAAACCAACACCGGTACCAATACCCAGTGACGAAAAAAGGATAAAAGCCCAGACCAGTGTCGGGATATTCCTCAGAAAAGTGGCAAACCCCCGGATCGTTCTGGCCAGTCCCTTCCAGGGTGATAAAGAAGTGCTGCCGAACACAGCGAAAAGAAAAGCAAACACTGCCGCAACGAAGCTGGACGAAACCGCCAACGCAAAAGTTACAAGAATCGATTCTACTACTACCGGCGAAGCATTGAAGCGTGGCGGCAGGAAATCCTGAAACAGAAATTTCCAGAATTCTCCCTGTTCCCAAAGCACCTCCAGCGGATTAAAACGGGAAATATAAGTCGCCAGGCAGAACAAAACCAGCACGACCACTAAAAACCAGGTATAAACCTGTTTTTCACGGGGATTCATTATACTTATTTTTTCAGGCATAATTTTCACCCTGCTTAATGATCAGATTTTCCATCGAAGTATTATAAATTTTCTCTATCACTGCATTATTCAGCTGCTGCGGGGTTCCGTCAAAAATCATTTCTCCTTTTGCCAGACCGATGATGCGCGTAGCATAACGCATGGCCACATCCAGCTGATGCAGATTGACGATACAGGCAATATTACGGCGCTGCGTCATCTGATAGATCAGATCCATAATGATTTTAGACGCATTAGGGTCCAGTGAAGCGATCGGTTCGTCACAAAGAAGCAGCTTCGGTTCCTGCATAATCGCCCTGGCAATGCCTACGCGCTGTTTCTGACCGCCCGACAGATCACTGGCACGGTTATATAAACGATCGCCCATCTCGATTTCCTGCAGCAAGTCAATCGCCTTACGTTTATCCTCTTCCGTATAATTACCCAGCATCCCGTCCAACGCCGACATATAACCCAAGCGCCCATGCAGCACGTTCTGCATTACCGACAGCCGCTGCACAAGATTATAATGCTGAAAGATCATCCCGACTTTACGCCGCAGCAGCCGCAGCTTTTTGCCGGACGCACCGGTAACTTCCTCGCCGTCGATGTATACATGACCTCCGCTGGGGACTACCAGCTGATTGACCGTTCTCAGCAGGGTGGACTTGCCCGATCCGGAAGGACCGATAACAGCGACAAATTCTCCAGCTCTGACCTCCAGACTGATATCATGCAAAGCGCGGACCTGATTGCCATAAACTTTCTCGATATGCTCCATTTTTAAAACCGTGCTCATGCTTCCTCCTATAAAAAAGGCCGGACAGCGCCGGCCTCTGCTCCAACTTATTTACTGCTGCTCAGGGCTTTGTTCAGATCAATGATACCTTTGTAATCTTCAATACTGCATTCTACGAAACGCTTATCCTCTGCACCCATTACCCCTTTGTAGTAAGCGGCATTGTCATAGCTCAGGATAAAGTTTTTTACCTTTTCCTTCACTTCTGCCGGCAGCTCCCTGCGCAGAGCCATCGGTTCGGACGGGATCGGATCAGAAGCGAAAATAATTTTAACGTCATCTTTGCTGACACGTCCCGCATTGATCTCAGCCGCCAGAATTGCATCAGAAATAGGAGCTACCTGCACATCACCCTTGACTACAGCCGCCAGACCTGCTTGATGCTTGCCGGAAAAGCTGACTGCCTGGAAAAATTTGCCATTAGTATGCAGATCATCCATCGAAAGCTTCTCACCGGGAAATGCTTTCATAATCGCCGCTGAAGGGATCAGATTGCCGGAAGTTGAATTCGGGTCAACGAACGCCATCGTTTTCCCTTTGATGTCCTGGATACTATTGATATCAGTATTCTTGCTGCTCGTAACCAGAACAGACTTATAAGTCGCGTTCTTTTTATCTTTATCCTTGGCAATCATCCCGATCGGTTCTGCACCTGCACGTTCATAAGCCAGGCAGAAGCTTAACGGTCCAAAATAAGCCATATCGGCTTTACCGGTACGCATAGCCTCAATCACCGCATTATAATCGTTAGATACCAGCTCTGTGACCTCCATTCCCAAAACCTTGCTCAAATCGCCCGCCATACCTTTTCTGGCATCGGCATTTTTATCTGTCGATTCATTCGGCAGATAAGTGATCACAAATTTCTTTTGCTCAGACTGACCGCCGCAGCCGCTGAACAGCAAACAGCTCATTACTGCCAGCATCAGCAGGGCGCAGACCTTGAATAATTTTCTTGATTTCATTTCCTTCTCTCCTTTTTCACAAGTACTGAAATTTTGCTTGCATCTGGAAACACTGTCATCATAACAAAGCTTTCTTTGCTTTGAATTAAGAAGGCTTTAAGTTCTTGTAAAGAATTTCGCCTTTCTTTAAAGGTTTGTTAAAGCATGACCCTTAAAATACCCGTGCAAATAAAAAAAGTCCGCAGGCTGACATAAATCAGCCTGCGGACTTGCACTTTTTAAATTGTTTTAAGCTGTTAGATCTTTACATCAATCTGGGCCGATACGCCCACACCCTGCACGCGGTTGATACCGCTGATAGCGACCTTATCGACCGGGATCAGCGCTTTCGCACGGAAGCTTTTAAAGAAGGAAGCCTCCAGCTGCAAAGCAGCCTGACATTTATCTACCTGCTCCTTCGGTCCCGATACCTGAGCAGCGCCGGCATAACTTCCGTCACCCACGGTAATG
>ERZ773218.540-NODE-540-length-46248-cov-7.040309_pt1 | contig 46248 bp, 63 predicted proteins | sample MGYA00580527_ERZ773218 | MGnify/ENA primary metagenome ERZ773218 (study PRJEB29015, sample SAMEA2737763) | human gut metagenome | biome: human gut; feature: human-associated habitat; material: faeces | place: China | collected 2012 ...
ACATCCTCGACGCCGCGGGACTCGCGGAGTCGTCAAACGCCCGTGGAGGCGATGTGAGACGGAGGCTGGCTTCGGCCGGCCGCGACGCGATCGCCCGCGAAGCGGGAACCCGCCGAACCGCAAGGCTTCATTAAGCCGACCGGAGTAGGAATCCCCCGCCTTCAGGCGGGGAAGGAAGTCAAATCGCCGCCCATGCCATGCCCGTTCTCGGCAATTATGTGGGCTTCGAACGATACGTGGCCTATGGCGGCATCGCCGGCTGGTGCCGCAAGGCCGGCCGGGACGCATGGGACCGATACCACAGGGAACAAGCCCCATGGTTTCGGAAAAGGAGCCGGAAATGAGCAATCGCGAGAAGTGGGAGACTACGACGTCGAATTCGAGGTCCGGAAGAGGCCGGGACGCATGGCCCCGGTGGAAGGAGGAGGCGATGGGGCAACCGCATGACCCGACGGGATTGTATCTCGTGCTGATTTGCGACCCATATGAGGAGCCGTCATACGACGACATCCGCTATGTGTGCGACGGCAACCATCTGGGCGGCATCGTCGCCCGCTTGTATGACGCAGGCTTCTCGCCGGAGGACGTCCACGTCTTGCGCTGCGCGGTCAACGAACGCATCGATTGGGACGTATAGGGAATGTTGTGACATGAAGTTTAATAACCGAATATTCCTCAAGCCTCGTGCTTTGAAATCACACGGCACTTGATGAAAGTTTCCAGAAAAGCGGAAACATGGGATTTGATCGTGTTTTACTATTCTCTTCCCCGTGTACACGGAGGTGATTCTTCCCACCGCATCCGCCCGCCTGTATAACCGAAAAGCGATCCGAAGCATTCGCGTCGCCGTGAGCCGCACGGAGACGTTAAACGCACGCGGAGGGGAATGGCAAGTCGGCGCGGAGCGCCGCGGTCCCCGGTGAGGCGTGAATCAAGCGGAGGGCGGCCGCGAGCGAGAGCCAAGCGATGACCGGTCGCCCCAAAAGCCCCTCTGGCTCAATGGTCAGAGCAGCGTCCTTTTAAGTCGTGGGTTGTGGGTTCGAATCCCACGGGGGGCACGGCCGCAGTTGGCGGAACTGCGGGAAATCGGGAGTGCAATCCTGTGGCCCGTCGCATCCGAACGGTATCCGGACGGGTAATCAAAAGCGTCCGCGTGGAACGCGCGTTAAACACCATCGGACGGATGGAAAAGCCGCCATCCCGCAAGGGCGGCGAGTACCGGAGGTCCGATGTGCATGCCTCCGATCCGGAGGACACTTGCGGGCGTCGTCGCGGGGAGGAGGCATACGCCCCCGTAGCTCAGCGGAAAGAGCGCCACCCTCCGGAGGTGGGCGTCGCCGGTTCGAATCCGGCCGGGGCACGTCGGGACGCATGACGTCCCATGGAAAACCGAAGAGTGTTGGAGCATTCCCGCCGCCGTGGCGCATGCACGGAGGCGTTAAACGCGTACCCCGGGAGGAGGGCGAAGGCCGGCGCGGAACGCCGAGCGGCCTTCCTGTCCGGGGCGCGAATCAAGGGTATGGAATCAAGGCGGCCGGTGCCAAGCCCAAGCTTAAGTCGGCCGCCGCCTGCCCCCGTAGCTCAGGGGATAGAGCGCCACCCTCCTAAGGTGGGCGTCGCCGGTTCGAATCCGGCCGAGGGCACCAGCGGCGTAACGCCGCCACCCGAATGACTCCTTTTCCAGCCGGTCCGCGCATAGGCGGGGACCGGCATGGGGCCGTGGCGCAGAGGCAGCGCATCCCGTTCGCAACGGGAAGGTCGCGGGTCCGAATCCCGCCGGCTCCACCAGACGATTCCTCCCGTGGCGCGCCTGACAAGGCACCCGTGCGGACAGACTCTCATCATGCATTGGAAAAAGCGATGGGAGGGACCGTCAGGCCCCGATGGCCCAGTGGTAGCGCAGCCGCCTCGTAAGCGGCAGGTCGCCGGTTCGAATCCGGCTCGGGGCTCTCGGGAGGCGTCCGCGCGCTTGCCGTCCGGAGGACCGGGCGGCCAGGCGCGCGGCGTCATGGACGCCTCCCTTTGCGTCGGTGGTGCAATGGCAAGCACGGCGGTCTCCAAACCCGGTTTGTCAAGGGTTCACCCGCCTCCATAGGCGGGGGATGAATTGGCGGGGACGCATAGCTCTCACCATCAACCGGTCATATGCTTTCAGAAAGGCGGCGTCCCATGAGGGATCACATCGCGGTCAAGTTCCGCGCCTATCCCACCGGCGAACAGGCCCGTCTGATCGACCGGACGATGGGATGCGCGAGACTCGTCTACAATCTCATGCTGGAAACCAGAATCGCGCACTGGCAGACCACATGGGAGTCATGTCATCCCACTCCGGCTATATTCAAGGATGCGTACCCGTTCCTGCGGGAGGTGGACTCCTACGCTTTGTGCAACGCGCAACGCGATTTGGAGCAAGCCTATAAACGGTATTTCAAAGACAAGAATGCGGGATATCCGAAATACAAGTCGAAACATCACGGCCGGAAGACGTATACGACCAACCTGTCCCACGACAACATCCGCTTGGACGATAAGGCGAGACGACTGAGACTACCGAAACTCGGTTGGCTTGCCGTACGGCAGCACAAGAGGATTCCCGAAAGTTGGAGGCTCAAGTCCGTGACCGTGGAGCATTGTCCCTCCGGACGATACACGGCGACCGTCCTGTTCGAGCGCGACACCCAAACGCCCGAGAGAACGAAACCCGCGAACATCGTCGGACTGGACTACGCCTCGCATGGACTGTACGTGTCCAGTGACGGGGAGCGTGCCGACTATCCCGGCTTCTACCGAAACATGGAGGCCAGGCTCTCCAGGGAGCAGCGCAAACTCTCCCATATGGTCAAGGGCTCCGCGAACTGGCGCAAGCAATGCGAACGGGTCGCCAGGATATACGAGAAGATATCGAACCAACGCCATGACTACCAGCATAAGAAGGCGAACGCTTTGGCCGACACGTACGATGCGGTCGCCGTGGAGTCGCTGAACCTGAAAGGCATGGCAAGGAAACCGAAACCGAAACCCAACCCGGACAATCCGGGCGCATACCTGCGTAACGGACGCAAAGCGAAAAGCGGTTTGGCGAAAAGTCTCATGGACAACGGATACGGCATGTTCTGCACTCTATTGGAATACAAGCTCGCCCGCCAAGGCAAACCATTGGTGCGGGTGGACGGATGGTTTCCATCCAGCCAGCTCTGCCATGAGTGCGGCTACCGGAACCCGCAGGTCAAAAACCTGTCCGTCCGCGAATGGGCATGCCCATCCTGCGGCGTCCGGCATGATCGTGACGTGAACGCCGCCCTGAACATCCGCGACGAGGGCAGAAGGCTTATCGAGCGGCACGACTCGTAAAACCGTGCGAACCACAGGGCATGTGGGGATAGCCTGTCGATACTGAACCCGCCGAAAGGGTTCTTGAGCAGGAAGCCTCCGCCTCTCATAAGGCGGGGGAGAATGTCACAACCGTCGATCCAGGTTCGAGTCCCGGCCGGCGTGCGAACGGAATGTGGCGCAGTTGGCAGCGCGCGGCTGGGGGCCGCGAGGCCGCGGGTTCGAGTCCCGCCATTCCGACGTGGGAAAACCCGGCAAGACCGAGCTTGCCCGCATGAGGGCGAAATACGCCGCATGGCTCGAACGCGACAGGTCTGTCGCGGCCTGCCGCCGAGCGCCGCCGCAAACGGCTTGGAGGGGATTGGCTTCGCCGCGCAGGCCGTCGGCGCCCCGCCTTCGCGGGAGCGCATGCATGACCCCGTCCCACACAAGGGGCCTTCGCCCGGGTCCGTGGGCCACGCCTCCGCTATCGGAAATGCCGGAGGTTCCGGCGGCGGCCGTCCGAGGTCCGGCCATGCGTCGTGGAGGACGCATGCGGACGCCGGATACGAAAGGAGCCCATCATGTCCGATCTGGACGAACTCAGACTCAGATACACCGAGGAGAATCCCGATAAGCCGTCGGACGACGTGGAGACCATCGCCTTCCGCTCGACGCCGCGCAAGCCGAAGCCCGCGCCGAAGGCCGTCAGGCCGAAGCGGGCCAAGGCGGAGCCTCCAAGGAAGGCGGTGCCGTTGACCATGGGCGTCCTGCGCGGAGTGCCGACGCCGAACGAGGCGTCCGCCATGCTCTGGCTCGCCGCGCTTGCGCTTGCCGTCGTCCTCGCCGCCACGCGCGCGGCCGCCGTCGTGCCGTTCCTGGCCATCGCCGTCATTCTGGCCCTGGGCACGCTCATGCATCCCGTGACCGCGCCCGTCCTGCATGACATGGAGCGGCGCTTCGGCCTGACGGTCGTCGACGTCTCGGCCGGGGGGCATGTCCGATTCATGGATTCCGAGGGGCGGCTGCGCGAGGGCATCCTTCGGGTCTACGGGCGCTGCGCCACGATGTTCGACGGGAACGGCGGCATCCTGTCCGCATAATCCATCCCCGCGCGGGCGGTGGAAGCCCATCGATCCGCCCGCGTGTTTTCGTCACCAAAAGGGCGGGGCCGGCACGAAAAGACGCCGGCCCCGCTCCTTTCCGCTTCCGCCGCCCGGGAAAACAATCACGTTTCCGGGCCGTTTTTTATTTCCAATCTTTTTCCCGCGACGCATAAGCCCGGATATGACGGATTCATACGATGACGAAGACGAGACCACCCCACTGTCCGGACTCGACCGCGACCGGGTCTGGCGCGAATGGGGCATCGACCTGCAGGACACGACCCGCATGGCGGACGACCCGGAATGGGCGCAGGAGTGCCTCTGGCGCTGGCGCGGCGGCGAGTACATCCGCGGCCTCAGGCACCACCGCCCCGCGCCGGGCGACCTGGAACGCCTCGAGTCCATCGCCGCCGGCCATGGCGACCCGACGGGCAAGGAGCATCCCGACCCGCTGCCGGCCGGAACAGGAGGCGACCGGGCGTGGGAGTGCATCGACTGGAGCGAACCGCCACTGGTGCCGACCCGGTATTTTCCGGGCGTGCGGGGGCGGCTCTGGGAGCGCCGCCGTCTGGCCCGTTTGAAGCGCTCCTGGCTGGACGATGGAGCCTACGGCTACGACGGCCCGCGCGAATGGCATCCGCGCATCGTCGGCCAGTACCTGCCGGAGGAGGGGATGGCGGAGCGGGTCCACAGGACCGTCCCCGCCATCGGCGTCGCCCTGCTCATCGGCGCCGGCGTGCTCATGGGGCGCATGCTGTCGTGAACATGTACGCCAAGGCCCGCCGGAGCGCCGGACTGACACAGAGACAGGCCGCGCGGGCGCTCGGCCTGTCCGTCTCCCTGCTGGGGCGCTATGAACGCGACGAGTCATATCCGAATCGGCGGATGGTCGAGAGCATGGCGCTCCTGTACGGCGTACCGGCCGGACGTCTGGGAATCCCGCGCCCCCGACCGGCCGGAATCGACCGCCATACCTGGCCGGGGGCCACGGGACGGCTCCACCCGTCCGACGCCCTGATGGCCGAATGGCTCGTCCTGTCCGGCGCGTGGGACGCGTTCGGCGCGGACGAGTGCGCCGCCATGCTCGAGGGGAGAGACGGCCGGTCCGTCGCCGCGTGCGCCTACATGGGGCGCATTCGGCTGGAATGCGCGACGCCGGCGAGAAGGCTGTCCCTCGCGGTGCCGGGAACGCACGCCGATGGAATATGGACGCCGGAGAGGAAGGAACGCGGATGATCGATTTGAATGACTGGCTCAAGTCGTGGGATGCGTACCACACGCCCGCGCAGACCCTGAGCGATGGAGACGTCGCCTGGGCATGCCTGGTGGGCGGCGGCATTATGACCCTGGTCTTCGCCGTGTTGGCCGTCGTCTCCTTCCTGAGGCACGGAGCGAGGGGGATTCCCCTTGTCGTGCTGTTCGCGATCGGCGCGTCGGCCGCCCTGTTCCTCTGCATCTCCGACGGTCTCTGCCAACTGCCGAAGGTCGGCGCGGATGACACCAAGGCGGCCACGGCGACCGTGAGCGCGGTGAGGAAGCGTCCGGACGGATTCGGCGAGCGGCTGGAGAGGGTTACGGGAGTGGAGTACCTGTCATGTTCCACCAGGTCGTTGGGACTCGATTCCAGCGTGGATCTGGACGTCTTGGGAGGCCTGCCCTCCAAGGACCGGTACACCTGCCGGTTCGTGACGAGGGACGGACGCCTGGTCGAGAATGGCCGGCTGGTCGTCGACCACGACCACGGCAGGGTCGGATTGTTCGACGGAGACGGCAAGGCCGTCGTCAAAGGAAAGGAATCGAAATGACGGAGGAAATCGGAACGCTCAGGCTGCGCATGGTGGAGCCCCTGGATGTGGACGAGGCGGCCCGGACGCTGGCGCGGGCCGGACTGCTGGTTCCGTTGACGGACTGGAGCGCCAGGGAGCGGCGGTTCGACCTCCACCCGTGGTGGCTGGGCATCCTGACGGCGTTGCTCGTCCCCGTGGGCATCGCCGGGTGGGCCTCGCGGCCAACCTCGTCGGTGTCGACGCCGGCCGCGGTGGGGGCCGGCGTGGCGGCCTTCGTCCTTGGAATCGCGCTGGAGGCGTGGATCGTCACGCATCATCCGCCGGTCCCGGAGACGCCCGCCCAGGTGCTTTCCGACGTCTTCGGCGCCGACGCCGCGCTCGGGGACGGCGCGCGTCCGTTCCATAGGGAGGGCTTCTCCTGTCTGGTGGTCCGGGACGGCGACGGCCTCGCCCAGGCCACGCTGTTCGTCCGCCACATCACGGCTCCGGACGGCCATCGGACCGCGTGCGTCGCCCTGTTCGGCGCGGACGGCCTGCCGGTCGAACCGAAGGTGGACCGGTACTGACGCCTCCCTGGGACGCATGCCATTCTCCAGACGGCTTCCCGCCGCCTAAAGAAGACAGTACGACCCGAAACGGGAGGAACATGATTTCGGACAACATCAGGGGGACGGCGGCCGTGGCCGCATTGGCGTCGCTCGCCATGCTCGCATCGGCGGGCGTTGCGAGCGCCGCCGTCATCGGCACGCCGATCGCAGTGGACAAAACCAACACGTTCACGACCGATGAGACCGTTGACCTGTTGGGTGGCGATTTGGGGGAGGCGGCGAACTTCGGTCTCGTCGGCTTCGACTCGATCCGCCTGAACGCCCACACGAACGGCAACATCGCCACCGCGCACGCCTATGTCGGCGCCGCGTTCGGCAACCACGCGGCCGGCGTGGACGAGCCGGAGGTCAGCTATCTGGGCAAGGTCGACGGCAGCATCAACGTGAGCCTGCCCGCCGACTCCAGGATCGTCTTCGGCGCGTCCACCGACATCGGCCAGACCGACAACGGCAACAGCTGGACGGCGGACGGCGTCAAGCTGGAGATGCAGACCGGCGGAAGCCTGCCGAAATCCGAACGGGTGCTCAGGGACTCCAAGGTCAAATACCTTGACCTGAAGGCCATGGAGAGGAGCATGACGGCGCTGTCCGCCAAGTGGGCCAAGACCGCGCCGGCGAACGCGTCACACGACTTCTCCGACATGAACCGCCGCCATATCACGGCGGACGGCGACGAGGCCCATCTCGACATCGACGCGGCTGAACTGCAAGGCAACCGCGTCACCGCCACTTTAGGGGAGAAGACCCGTCTCGTCGTGAACGTGGACGCCGAAGGCGCGGACGACATCACCCTGCCGCAATTGGACGTGGACGGCATCAACCATGCCGAATACGCCCACTGGACGGATAAGGGGGTCATCTACAATCTGACCGACTCCAAGTCGGAGGACGGCCAGTACCATGGCCGCGTCGGCACGGCGGGCGCCACCTCCTCCGTCATCCTCGCGCCCGAGGCCGATGTGGACGCGTCCCAGAACGTCGAGGGGCAGATCATCGCCAGAAACGTGGTCATCGGCGGCGAATTCCACCGCAACAGTGTGAACGTCCCCATCACCCGCCATGTGGAGGTGAGATTGGACGGCCAGGACAAGACCGAGACCACGCCGTTCGTGGCACCCCAGCCCGCCAGGGAACATTACCGTTTCATCGTCTGGACCACCAATCCGGACGGCACCGGCGACTCCTACAAGCCGGGCGACACCGTGTCCGACGTGGCGAAGGGCACCACCCTATACCCGCAGTGGGAGGCGAGGCATGTGCTCCGCTATGACGTGAACGGCGGCGACGGCGAATACGGGGACTCCGATCTGCCGGCCGACGTGACCGATACGGTTCCGACCCGCGAGGGCTACGAGTTCGACGGCTGGACAATCGACGGCGACAATGTCGAATCCGGCGATAGCGTCGAGGACAACGGCTCCGACGTGACCGCGGTCGCACAATGGACCCCGGTCAAGCAGGACGTGACTCCGACGAAGCCGGACACTCCGAAGAACGATACAGACAAGCCATCCGGCACCGACGTTCCATCCAAAGACGATTCCGGCAAGACGGACAATGGGTCCGACGATTCCGGCAAGACGGACACGGACAAGCCGTCGAAGGATGATTCCGGCAAGACCGATACGGACAAGCCATCCGGCACCGATACTCCATCAAAGGATGACGGCAAGGACGACAATGGCTCCAACGATTCCGGCAAGACGGACACGGACAAGCCATCCGACACCGATACCAACGTCCCGTCGAAGGATGATTCCGGCAAGACGGACACGGACAAGCCATCCGACACCAACACGCCGAAGGGCCAGTCGGACGCCACGTCCAAGGCCGAATCCCCGAAGGACGGGCTCGCCTCCACCGGCGTCGCAGTGGCGGCCGTAGCGGTGGCCGTGGTGGCGCTCGCCGCGGGGGCCATCGCGCTCGCCATCCTCGGCAAGCGCAAGTAGGCGCCATTCCACACGGAAAGCCCCGTCACATCCGACAACGGATGCGACGGGGCTTTCCGTCTTTCGGCCGGGACGCATGCCTGTCGGCGGAAGGAAAGGGGCCGGATATGGATTTCGGACTGAATAGATGGAATACGTACGAGCTGACGGCGCCGGACGGCTGGGAGGCCGATCTGGATGCGGGCGGCATGGAGGACGAATGGATGCGCCGATGCGGCGCGCTCGGGGCGTACGGCGTGGGGGACCGCGATGGACTGGCCATCGCACGTCTCGACTGGCGCTGGTTGGCGCGCGGCCGACTGGGCGGCCCCGTCCATGCGGAGCTGCGCGTCTATCTTCTCGGCGACGAGGACGGACGCTTCGACCTGTATCTGACCGAGGAGGAGCGGGCCGCCCTCGACGCGGATATCCGCGACTGGCTGGAGTCCGACGGCGTGATCGACGCGTCCGGCAATGTCATTGGGGGCGATTGGCTGTGAGCCGGGGCCGTCACAGGCGTCGGCCGGACCTGTGGGGTTCCGCCGACGCGGCGCTGACCGACCTGATGCTGTTGTCGGCCGCCGCCTGCCCGTTCTCGCCCGCGTTCCTCGCGGGCGCGGTCGTCTGCGGCGTGCTGGCGGCCGTCTGCGGGTCCGTCTCCCTCAGGCGCCTGCGCCGCCAGGCGGAGTAGCTGATGCCATGCTCGGCCTTGAACCTGGCCTGCCAGCGGCGGGCGGCCTCGCGGCGTTCCTCGCGGTGCGAGGCCGCGTACGCCTTGTCATACCGGCGCATCTCCTCCTTGTTTGCCTCGCGCCAGGCCCTGTTGCGCCGATCGATGCGCTCCTTGTTCGCCTGGTAATAGGCCGCGTCGGCCGCCTTGCGTCTGGCACGGCGCTCGTCCTCGACCAGGTGCAGGCGTTCGGGATGCGGTTCGCGGGCTTGGGCGACCATGGCCCAATCGATGCCGTCGGATAGGGATTCCATACCCGGTCGCATGCGTCGCGGTCGGGACGCATGGAAGGCGGCGGAAGAACGGAAAGGAGCCGATGATGACAGAGAACATCGAATGGGGCGCGTGCCCCGTATGCGGAGGCCGGGTGGCCGGGGAGGTCGATAGTTGGGAATGTAACGGCCGACTGCATGTCAAACAGTCTTACGACAATCCCCCCACCTGCGAAAACGGCTGTCCCCTTGAGGGCTTCGCGCCCCGTATCGACAATCTTGTCGCCGAATGCGGCGACGGGGAGTCTGGCAAGGAGGCCGCGGAAAGGGCCGTCAAAAAGGAGTGGTCCCGCATGTGCGGCATCGCCACGCGCGTAAACCCGTGCGTCTGCGGCGGCACGCCGGTACTGAAGCCGGAGGAGTGCAGGCTCGAATGCCCGGACTGCGGACGGATGGCAAGGCCGACGCCTTCCTTGGTGCAGGCCATCGCGGCTTGGAATGACTGCATGGCCAGCCTGCGGAAGCGGGATGCCGAACGCGCGGGCATGGGGCTTCTCGCCAAAGGCGTCGGTCTGGGCGTCGTGTCCGCGCCGCGCCCGCTGTCGGGGGAGGAGATCGCCTCTTGCGACAGTGAGAGGCTGCTGGGGGTCTGGAAGGAGAACGGGTGTTACCGCGAGCGCGAGGTGGCGCGGCCGTTCCCATACACCGACCATGCCTCGCTGTTCGACCTGGCCGGCGTCCGCGTCTATCGCTGGACGCTGGCGGACGGCACCGTCGTCACCAGCCCGGACGGGTGGACGGAGCCTGAGCACGGGGAAGTCTCGCAGATCATCCGGACCCTGACGGGACATCACCTCGTGATTCCGAATTCCGCCATCCTGTATGTGGCCGACTGATTTCCAGCGTGTCCGGGACGCATGGGGCGTTTGAACACAAAGGGAGGCAAAATCATGAGAATCACGGACGGAACGGAGACGATGGAAGTCTCCGTGAGGGAATACGGAGACCATTCCGACAAGGAAATCACCGACCAGGCTCTGCCTCCGCTGGTCGATTGGGCGGAAACCCCCGGCATCGTAAGAAACGTGCGACGGACGGCACAACGTCTGGTGGAGCTTTTTGCGGACGATGGAAAGAAAGCCCGCACGATTCTCGGACACATCCCCGAAGGGGCGAGGCTGGGACTCGGCATCCGCCTGTACGCACCCGACATCCGGGACGACGAACGCGGCCTGCCGGACGACATCGGGCTGACGCGATACATGCGCGTCGACAAGCCAAGCCCGGGCGTCATCGTGGAGACCGAGCTTTATCGCCTGGGAAACGTCCTTCGAGGCCGCGATCTGAGTGGGCTTGACCTGCGATACCTCGACTTCTCCGGCGTTGACCTTTGCGACGTAGACATGTCAGGAGCCGATTTGAGGGGTTCCTTGATCGACTCGGGCACACCTCTCGGCCGCACCGTATTCAACAACGCAGACATGCGTCGCATGAGGTTCGTCGGAAGGCTGGATCCACACCGTCCCGTCTATCTGGAGGACGCCGACCTGCGCGAAGCCGATTTCAGCCGTGCCAACGTAAGCTGGTTCCAGTTCGACGGTTCCGACATGTCGGGCGCGATACTGCGAAACGCCGTCTTCGAATGCACGAACATGGAGGGCGTGAACCTTGCCGGGGCCGATGCGACCGGAGCCAATCTGGGCGGTATCGACCTGCGGGAGGCGAATCTGACCGGCGCGGCGATGGACAGGGCTTTCCTGGACAGGACGGTGATGGCCGACGCGACCGTAGGCGGGACGAGCGTTCACGGGCTTCGCATCCGCAGGGGCAATGTCCGTCGAGTGGACTTCGGACAAGCCCACGGGGCGGAGAGCATGTTCTTCGAGAACACGAAGACAAAGGGGAGCACACTTCCCGGAGGGTTCGTCAACCACTATTATGACGCCAGTCTCATAGCCCGTGGGAACGGCTGGAGGCTGAACTACCGCAACAACGGCCTCGACTGTGTGCTCACCTTCGACTGGCGCAACGGATGCCCCGACCCCCGCACGCTTGGCCACACGCCGGAATGGGCGGGCATGGACTACCGCGTCAGGGTCAAGGAAATCCGCTTCGTGCCGGGTTCCAAAGCACCGGAGGACATGGGTGCCTTCTTCGAGAACATGTTCGCCCTGCGCCGGGTGGACTTCACGAATCTGGACATGTCGAAGACCGTCAGTCTGGCATGGATGTTCAACAATTCGGGCTTCAGGGACGTTGAAATCGTCAACCTGAAGGCCCCGAACGCGAAGGACTGCGAGCGTCTGTTCCGACTTGGCCCCGACGTGACGAGCCTGAAGGTGCCCGGATTGGACGTGAGCGGCGCGGAGGTCGCCCGCGAGATGTTCGCCTCGTGGGGGAATCGGATTACCGAACTGGACCTGTCGGAACTGCGGCTGCCGCAGGCCAGGGACATCAATCGCATGTTCATGGATTGCCAGCGGCTTCGCAGGCTGGACATCTCCAATCTGGAGCTTCCCCCCGACGTGGAGATGGACAACAGGGGGCCGGCCATGTTCTCCAACTGCGTCTCCCTTGAGCACGTGGACATGCCGGCGAGGGGCGCTCTGGCCGACCGGTACGGGGAGACGATGAAACGGTTCAACGCGGGCGACCGCGGCGCGTTGAAGGCAAGGCCGTATCCGCGTGTCACCGTACTCGCCCTGTAAAAGCGCTCATGGGACGCATGGCTCCGGTATCAAACGAAAGGAGCCGTTATGACCACCCCGCACTACATCGAAAATTCCGCCGACGCCATACGTTTCGTCCGTGACCGCCCGTGGTATCCGCTGGATGAGAGCCATGTGTATGAGGTCCCCGTCTCCGCTCTGGAAACGATATGCATGGCCTACTGGGCGACGCTGGAGGATACGCGATTCGCCGGGAACGTCATCGACGACGAAACGCTGCGCGGCCGCTACTTCGAGCTGTGCAACCGCGAGGATGACGAGGCCACACAGAAGGAGTGGGGCCGGTTCTGTGACGACCTGTGGGCTTATGTGGACGGCATGGGCCTGGAACGTCAGGCCACATGGTTCATCGAGCTGAACGACCCCATCACCATCAAGGGGCACTACTGGGTGCATGACGGCGTGGAGTATCTGGACGCCGCGCACACCCTGCCGAGATTCGAGGACTGAGGAATCATGAAAGACTTGGAGAAGGCCCTCGGCAAATGCCATGACGGGTTCGCCGCATTGGCTGACGCACTGCCGTACACGCGCCTCGACAAGGACGGCACGGCGATCATCGGATTAAGGGAGCTGTGCGCGGACGGGAAGAAACCAGGGCTCTTTCTCAAGTGGGAGCTTCGGGACTGGGATTCCGAGGCGGACGCATGCTATTACGGTGCCGCCGACGGCCAGTGGCAACGTCATGGCTGGAAGATGGATGACATGGTCGAAAAGCTGCGGGGCGAGGATGCCGCGGATGTCTTCTCCAGTGTGAATGAACTGGAGCTGCTGCTTCGCATGGCCGAACACCTCGGCGTCCATATCACATGGGCCGAAGAACTGGACTGACATGGGAGGAGACGACATCATGCTGGCTGGAATCAAGAAGGCGCTCGACAGGGAGAAGGACTAGACGCGACTGGAGGGCGGCGTGCTGGAATGCGGTCTGCGCGACCGGTTCGACGGCGAACAGACCGGCCTCGCCCGCATCATCGTGGACGACGGCAAGGTTTCCGTCGCCGCATGGTCGGACAATCCGTACGAATACAAGACCATGCCCGAGCCGGATTGGACGCACGAATACGATCCGGCCGACCCGGAGGCCATCGCGGAGGACATCTGGTACAGGTGCCCGTTCTGCGGACAGGCGCCGAACAAGTGTCGGTGCGAAGAAGAACGTTGCGGTGAGTGCGGCGCATTCCTGGACGATGCATACGAGGGCGATCCTGGGTATTGCCCCAACTGCCATTAGAGGGGAGCCGGAGGGCGTCATGCGATACGACATTAGGCATTTCCGCCGCCCCGTCTGCGCCTTTCCGGGCTGCGGGAACGAATACGACGGGGACGAGGCCGAGTGGTGGTCGGACCCGTACTGGGCCTTCGACCAGGCGTGGGAGGACGACTGGCTGGTGCTGGACGGCCGGCGCGACGAGCCGGTCTGCTTCTGCCCGGAGCATCTGCTCCACGGCGGGGACGGCAGGCCGGTGCGCTACGACCCGGAGAAGCGTGTTCCGGCCACGCCGGAGCTGAGGGCGTTCTACGACGACCTGGACGCCGTGGACTTCATGCCGTTGCCGAAGCCCGGATGCGAGCCCCAAGTGCTGCACGCCCTGCTCCATTCGGGGCTCGCCACGGCCGACCATCCCTTCCTGCTTCCCATCTGCGAGTATCCGCATTGCGGCGCCGTGTTCGCCGACGGGCCGTTCGGCGCCATGTGGTACCCGGACGAGGACGCGGCCGAGACGGCGGTGCATGACTCGCGACGCTGGGCGATGATCAAGGACGACGACGGCGAATGCCACGCCTTCTGCCCGCTCCATGTCCTGCGCGACGGGGACGGCAGGCCGATGCCGGTCGGACGCATGGTATTGCCGCCCGCGCTGGCGGAGCGCCGCACCGACCCGCGGCTGCCGGCCGTGAGGCCCGCCTGCGTCGATGACGTGCTGGACGTACTGAGAAAAGGATAAGCCCATGATATACACGGACAACAAAGGCCGGACGCTGGATGTCACGGTCTGGGATGGCAGTGATGTGACGGAGGACGTGCTGGGCGCGCCCCGCACGGGCGCGGACCTCGACCTGCTGGTCGAGACGGCGAAAAACTACGCCTACGGCCGCGGCGGCTTCGACCTCCCGCAGGCCGAGGTAAGGGCCGACTGGACCCTGACGTCCCCGGACGCGGGCGCGATATGCGGGCAGGCCTGGAGCTCCGACATGTACGACTACTGCACGGGATGCGGCGTCCTGCTCAATGAGGACTGCGAAAGCGCGGTCCCGGGCTGGTGCGTCTGGTGCGCGGGGAAGGAATAGCCGTGGACGCGGACGAATACGCGGCGCTCGGCGGCCGGCTCGACATGGCGCAGATCGACGGCTGGTACGGACGTTTCGAGGACATCGAGATCGACCCGACGTTCCTGTGCCTCACCGACCTGTACGCGGCGGCCGCGCCGCTCGTCCCCGCCGATTGGACGGTCGTCGACTTGGGCGGCTACGTGGGCGTGCAGGCGGGGCTGTTCGCCGGCCGTTACGTGGATGTCGACTGTTATGACCTGTGCGGGGGAGCCGACTACACACCGCCCCGGCGTTACCGGGCGGGCAACGCGGTCCACGTCGTCTCGGACATCGCGTCATGGCTGGGCGCGAACCCTAGGCTTCCGCGCCGCACGCTCCTGCTCATGTCCGGCGTGCCACGGTACGAGCGGTTCATGGACGGACTGCGGGCGCGCGGGGGCGATTGGGCCGTCTGGTATCCGGGGCAACCCGCCGAAGGGCATGGCCCCTTGGGCTCCGCCATCGCCGCCGTGAGGCGGGACGCATGACGGCGGGCATGGAAATCGATTGCGCGGACGAATGCATCGACGGACAGATCGAGGCCGCGGAGAGCCTGCTGTCCGACTTCGGCTTCACTCCGGACGACCCGGACACATGCGCCCTGCCGTCCATCGCGCACTCGTTGCCGGCCTTGGCCGCGGAGGGAAGGATGAGAGACTGACGCCATGTCCCGCACCTACAGAGACCGCCCCCGCCGGCTTGTCAAGGAGGACGCCAGGCGCGCGGGATTCGTCACCCATCTGCGGCCGTACGGGCCGCTTCCATGCGACCGCGTCGAGGTGGCCGCATACGCGCATTCGCTCAAAAGCCGGCGGCATATTCCGCTCCGGCATCGGGACGGCGTGAACGACGATTACGGCTCCACCCGCGTCAAGGCCGCGCTGGCCCGCGCATGCCGCGATTGCGGACCCGACTGGGATGATTGGCGCGTCTATCAGCGGCATCGGCGCTGGTTCGGCTGATCCCGTTCCGGGACGCATGGCTCCGGCAAGGAACCAAACGGAATGGGAGCCGACCATGGAAAACATCAATCTGTACGATTTGGCATTCGCATTCACCCGGCGTCCGGAGGTCACGGACGCGAACGTCGCCACCGGCATGTGCCCGGACGACACCGTGCTCGTCGAGTTCACGAACGGACAGGTGGCCGTGTTCAACGTGCAGGACGGGTATCCGGCCGTCATACTGGGCACGCTGTACGCGGACGCCGACGGCATCAGGGAGCATGACCCGCTGGAGTCCATCCACCACGACTTCGAGGGCGAGGGCGATTACGGCGACGGCGTGGATGACCTCGTCGCCCAGTGCGCCGAGGCATCGGGGGAGTGATGGCCATGGACACCGTGGAATTCGTCAAGGACCGCAAGTGGCCGAACACCGACAGCCGGATCCTCGAAATCCCAGTCGCCGGGCTCGGCAACGTCGCCGTGCAGGACTGGTCCATGCTGGACGACGTCCGGTTCGCCGGATACCTGCTCCCCGAACCACTGCGGGACCGTTACTTCGGTTTGCTCGAACAGGACGACGACCCGCCCGAGACCGCTTGGGACGCGTTCATGGACGACCTGTGGGAGGCCGTCGACGCCATGGAGCCGGAGGAGCAGGCCGACTGGTTCGGGGAAATCCACGACCCCGCCACCATCCGCGCCCGTTACTGGATCCACGACGGCATCGAATATCTGGACGCCGCGCACACCATGCCGAGGGACGAGCAATGAACGGACTGGAGCTTTACGACCGGCTGAGGCCGCTCCGTGACGCGGCCGCCGACAATGCCTACATGATGGGCGACGAACGCGAGCGCGGGATGTATGACGGCTACGGCGCGGTCATGCGCCGGTGCCTCGAACTGCCCGAAGCGGACGTGGAGGACTGGATATACGGCTTCACCCACGCCATCAGAGAGTCGGGGGATGCGAACACGGAATACGCGCGGGGCCGCGGGATCGCGATGGATTGCGTCATCCGGTCCTTGGGACCGACCGGGCGCGAACTGCGCGATGCCATCGAAAAACGCCTGGGAGGGGAATAGGGGCATGGAAGTCGTCAAGTGGATTTTCGTCGTGGCCGCATTGGCGGGCATGGCGCTCGCATTGGTCGAACTGGTGACGGAGAAACCCGATGCCGCCACCGATTCCGACCGGCTGCCGGATGGACTGGCGGGCACCTGGGAGCGGAGGACCCCGGATGGCCGGATGGAGGCGACCATCGCCGACGGCGCCATCGAGGTCGTCCGGGTGTCCGGGGACTCGCGGGAGGTCCGTTGGAAGGGCGTCTACGAGGCGAAGGGCCGGGAATGGGTGGTCCGCGAGGCTCCGAAGGAGTCCCATACGGCGGATACGGCGTATCATGACTCCACCACGGACGTCATCATATTCAGCACCATCCTGTAGGGCGATTCCACGCCGGGACGCATGGCCTCCTTCAAGGAAAGGAGACCGTTATGTGCAATGACATCGACTTCCGAAAGGCCGTAAGGCTGATGGAGGAGGCCAGGGACAGGCTTGACGAGGCGTCGGAGATACTGGGCGCCTTCGATAGCGGCGACATGAGCGGCAGGAACACCATCGCGGACAAGGCCTGGTCCATCGACCAAGACATTGATGGCATAAAGGCCATCGCCGAACGTATGGGGGAGGAGATATGACGGACAGGCTCATCGCCATCGACTTGGACAACACGTTCGCGGACTACACCACCGCATTCGCCGACTGCCTGGCCCAGACGGGCAGGCCCGTCAGGGGCGGCGACCCGACGTCCTACGATTTCGGCTGCGACGGCTGGTTCGGGGAGGGCAACGGCGACGTGTTCCCCGAATTCCATTCGCGGGCCGTCATGCTCGGCCTGTATCTGCGTGAGCGCCCGTACCCGCACGCGAGGCGCGCCGTCTGGACGCTGACGTCCGACCATCCGGCATGGCATGTGGCGTTCGTCACCAGCCGCCGCGACGACGGCGATGACACGGCCCGCTGGATGCTCGGACTCGGCATCGACATGAGCCTCGAATTCGACTACGCCAACCAATGCCTCGACCGCATGGACCCGACCGGCATGGAATTGGGCCGGGTCATCTCCGAACGCGCCCGCTCCGGCCGCTGGAGCATGGGGCTGCTGTCCGAGCCCAATGGCGTCGGCTGGTGCCACCTGCCCGACAAGGAGAGCCTCGGCGCCGACCTGTACATCGAGGACGACCCGGCCATGCTCGACCGGCTCATGGATCTGGGGCTTCCGGTGCTGGTCAAACGGCACGCCTACAACACGGCGCAATGCGAACGCGCCATGCGGCCGGATGTGCGGGGCGCCGTGTTCGACGACTGGGCGGAGGTGCCCGGACTGGCGGAACGGTTGATCGGGGGCTCCCATTGAGCGGACGATACTCACCGCCGGACGGCATCGGCGTTCCCTACTACGTGCCTGTATCGGACACAGAGTCGGACCTGCACATCCAAGTGGGCGACCGCTTCTACGGATTCGTCCGCGAGTCCCGACTGTTCGACGGACGATGCGAGTACACGCCGCTCGCCCCGGTCGGCGGGTATTACGAGCCGGTGGACGATACGCGATATCCGACTCTCCCGGAGGCGTTGGCCGCGTTGTCCGACCATCTCGGGGACGAGGACCTGAAACATCGATTGAAGGGGGAGTTGGCATGACCGACACCAAATGCTACATCTGCGGGCACGCTCTGGAGGAGCATGCGCCCTACGTGGTCTGGCACACCGGCTGGGACGGATGCGAGGAATGCGACCGCGACTACGAGAGGGGCGTCAGCCTATGCCCCGTGTGCATCGACGCGTTGGCATACATGGGCATGACGTTGGGCGGGAACACGTATCTGCCCGACCTGCCGTTTGGGGAAGTCGAGAATTGGGCATATGACACGCTTTGGCATGCCGTATGGATGCCAGATGACATGACCGTAGGCGAGGCCGAATGCGCCCGCGACTACCTCGACCGCGAGGGGCTGAAGGATCTCGACCCCGCGTGGGAGGGCCTGCCGTTGCGATGGTGGGATACGCCCGAGGAGTTCAAGGCGTCAGAATACGCCGAACCGTTCCTGCGCCGTTTCGGATTGGACGAAGGCGACTTGGACCGGCTGGCGGAGGCGTGTCTGGAGCACGGCGACGTACTGGACGATTGGCATACCGTCACCGACGCCCGCAAGGTCGGGGAACGGCTTCGGAAAGGCTAGGACACATGGACTACATCGAACGCCGAATCAGACGGCTTGAGGCCGACTACCGGCATTGTCTGCGCGATTACAAACGGGCATTGAGCCGCACATGGATACTCCGCGAACGGCTCGGCCGCCTGCCGCTGGCCGCGTTGGACGGAGCGGACGGCATCTCGTCCCTATCGTCCAATCTCTCCGCCGTGGCGGAACGCGCCGGATGGCTGCGACGTCGCACAAGCGAGGCTCAGGGACGGTTGAAGGTGTTCGACCCGGACGAACAGCGCCGATGGAACAAGGATGTGGACGGGCATTGCCGGATGCTGATGCCGGACGGCACGCGATGTGGCAAACCCACCGTGGAAGGCTCCCGCTGGTGCGCCGGACACGTGGACCTGTGGGACGAGTGCGACCCGTGGGGACACCACGTCATCGGCTGGTGGCGTGGAATCCACATCCAATACACGTTGGACGGCGCATACGCGCACCTGTCCTACCCCGAACAGGTCAGCCTGAACACGCTGCGCGGGACCATCGCCGAATCGAAGGAGACCTTGGACAGGGAAAGCCCATACGGGACGGACGACCTTTGCACGCGCGAGGACATCGCACGGTGGACGACCATGCCCGACGAATACGTGGAGAAACGGTGAGGGACGTCATCCGATTGGGCGCGTCCCTGGCCCAGCTGGCCGTCGCCCTGTTCCTCATCCTCGCCGTGCTGGGACAGTCCGCCACGGACGCCCTTCCGATAAGGGACCATATAGATGAGTCGGGCACGCTGAGGCCCGGCGTGACCATCAGCGTGGTGCGGGAGTCCGACGACAGGACGCTGTTCTCCGCCACATGCGACGAGCGGGGCCACTACACGCTGAAGGGCGACGTGTGGTCCTCGTACTACTACAGGGTTTCCATACCGAGGGAGGCGAAGTGAGCCTAGCCAAATGCCCGTTCTTCGGCGGAATCGTGCGTCTCGTGTCCGACCGCGATTTCCGACGCGGCTCCCGCTACGGGATAACCCACGAGCAGCCGCGCCCGCTGCTGCCGACACTGTGGGCGGCCTACGGGGTCAACGCCGACACGCTCGTCCGATGCTGGAGCCAGCGTTACGGCGTCGCCAACCGGCTGCGAGCGTTGGGCGAGGACGATTTGGCCGACCGACTGGCCTAAGGGGAGTAAGGAGGAGACGGATGGACGATATCGATCAGACCATGGTCATCGATCCCACGCAGGTGGGACGCATGGCCTCGAGCAGAGCGGACGGGCGGAGTACGACCTTATACGGCCGGCACCGCAAGGGCGCCGGAAAGCCACGCAAGGCGAGGCCGGAACGTCCGGTGGAGCCATCCATGGCGGCCCTCATGACGGCGTTCACCGCGCTGTGGCTGGCGGGCATGCTGGCGGCCGTCTGGCTCATGCCCATGTCGGCGCCGGCCCCATGGGCGCGGGAGGCCGCCTCGGCCGTCTGCGCGGCCGCGGCCGTCCTATCCACGGTCCCGGCATGGACGTATCTGGCCCGATACGGAAGGGAGAGGCGTCGTGGCCTATAACGATTACGGCGCGTTCGTCCGGAGGAACGGCGAACGCATGGAGGCCCACGAGGACGCCGTGCTGGAACGGCTCGACGGAGGCTCAGGCGGCCAGGCGGTCTTCGACCATCTGGCACAAGGTTCCGGCGGCGACCTGTACCACGCCGTGCTCGGCGACGGGGAATGGCGTCTGGGTGTATACAAGACGACGTTCCCGTACCTTTGGCATTATGAGGACGGCCGCTGGCGTATGGCCGACCTGCTCTCGTACGCGACGGAGAAGCCCCGTTTCGCCTGCGAGGACGAGCGCTTCGAACGCATGACCGGCGACAGGGTCACGCGTCCCGTCGACCTGTTCGATTGGGTCCGTGGCCTGCCGGAGGACGGACTGGAATGCGTGGTGCCGGGCGGTCCGACCGTCATCATCGGGCGCGGACGTCATCGCGCGCGATGGCATGGCCCCACCATCCATGTCTCCATGACGGAGGCGGACGGCACGCGGTGGGACGCCGAGGCGGGCGACCGCTACGGCGCCGGGTTCGAGGACGAGGCGGAACGGCGCGGACGCGAGGTGCGCGCCATCGTCGGATACCTCGGGGAGGTCACCCCGATAGGCTGGAGGAGGGCCACCCGATGCCCGCGGTGCGGCGCGAAGCCCGCCGTCGGACGGCCTTGGACGGATTTGTTCGGACGTCGTACCATCGCCATCCGCTGCCCGGAGTGCGGTCTGCGGCTGGGGCTCCGGCTTCTGGAGAAGGTGGATTACGCCCCGTACCTCCACTCCATCGACCCCAAGGCCACCGCATGGGCTGCGGCGAATCTGACGCGGCTGGTGGTGTCGATGTGGAACCGGCAGGCCAATGACGCCAAGGCCATGCGCGGCATTCTGTCCGGCCGGGAAAGAAGCTTCTGGCTGACGCTCGACGGCCTGTCCACGGGCAGTATGACATGGCGCGTGTAAGCGCCGGGACGCATGGGTCGGAGCATGGAAATCAAAGAGATCAACGAACCGACCCGCAACTGGACAGTCGACGAGTTCGCCGACTTCCTGCACTACCTCCTCCAGCACGGCGACCACGAGTCCATGCGCAGCTGGTGGCGCAGCACAAGCCTGCTGCGCAAACTGGAGGCGACCGGATTGGCCGGACTCGACGGTGACGAGGTGGCACTGACGCCGGCCGGCATCGAACTGCGCGACGCGCTGTACTTGTTGGAGGAGTCGGATGGGCTGGCCGACGCGCGGCTGAACCTGCGCGTCCACCGTTTGGAGGACCGGCATGCCGCCCCGCTCGGCGCGGACACGCTGATGCTTCTGGTGGCCGGCAGGTCGGGCAGGGTGCGCGCCGACGCCGCCCGCATGCTCATGGAGGACGTGGATGGCGGCAGGGAGTACGCCGACCGGCTGGCGAAATGCTGGGATCCGAAGGTGCGCATCCTCGCCGCGCCGTACGCCGACCCGCACCTGTTCCTGAACGAGACGGATCACGACGTCATCGAAGCCGTTATCAAAGGCGGTCGCGCCGACGACGTGTGCCGCGAACGGTGGACCTCGCCGGACGAGCCGTTCGAGATCCGCCTCGCGGCTGGAGCTCTCGTCACGGACGGGGAGCGGGCCGACCGCATGCTCGACGCCATGGAGCCTGACGAGCGGGTTATGTTCCTCGGCGCGTACCCGCGCCTCGCCGTCGGGGAGCGGGCCGCGAACGCGTGCCGCGCGACCGGCGACGACGAGGCGCCGCTCGAATACTCCATGACCCGCGTGTCGGACGACTACCTGCGGGAGGCGCTCGAATCCAAAACCGGCCACTGGGAACTCAAATCCCGCGTCGAGGACTACAGGCGGGCGCTGCGCGAGGCCATGCGGCTGGAGCGGCTGTTCTCCGGTCCCGACAGTCAGGTGTTGGCCGAGATCCGTGAACAGGTCGAGGCCGAAATCGCCAAGGAGGAGGAACGGTGAGCGTCGACGCATACTCTGAAAACAATAGATAGGAGAATCAATGCGTTTCGTCGTCGAAGGCATCGGGAAAATCGGACGGGCCGAGATACTCCTGGATGGCATCACCCTGATCGTCGGAGAGAACAACACCGGTAAGTCAACCATCGGGAAGGCGTTGTTCGCCCATGTGAATTCCGTTTGCGGGTTTAGCAGAAGAATGAAAGCCACATACCGCAACGAGCTGTCCCATATATTGTTCTACCACGCCATTATGGAGTACCGGGATATCATCGGATTCGTCCATGATCTGATCGACGAAATGATAGATGTGCTGCCCGGAAAGGAACTCAATCCATCCTCCCTTGCGCGATGGATAAAACATCTTGTGGACGGCGGCGGCATGTCCGCGGACGACTATGAGACCGAAAGGGTGGAGAAATACCTGAAGTGGCTGTCCGGCCGCTCCAGGCAGGCGATTTCATTCAGGGAGCAGATCTGCAAGCTTTTCGGGATCGAACGCGATCAATGGGAACAGATGTTCCTGTCGGACGACCTGAATGCCGTATTCGCCAACCAGCCGCAATCGTTACTTCCGGGTGCATTGTCGCTTTCGACATTTCTGGAAGACAACGGGAAGCCGGTCGAAGACGGGGAATTGGACGCTTTGCTCCTAGATGATGTGGAGACGTTCCCCTCGCTGATGTCCTCCATCGATGAAAATGAGGATGGGTTCCGCCGTTCCTCCACGAAATACGTGACGCGCGAGAATCGACAGGTGATCGCAACCCATCGTTCATCCCGCCCGTTGTCGGAGAACGACAATCGTCTTCTCGCCATGCTCGACGAAATCTACGCCGGAACCGTGGAACGCCAACTCGGCAAGACTTCAATTCTTCATGAGACGTTTAAAACCACGGAAGAGCTTGGCGTCTCCACCAGCTCGATGGGTGCACGGCCCATTCTTCTGTCGAAGCATCTTATTGCCCGGAACATCGCCGACGGGAGACTCGTCCTGATTCTCGACGAACCAGAGGTGCATCTGCACCCTGCATGGCAGGTGGCGTACGCCCGTGTGCTTTCAGCCATGTCCGAACTGCTGGGCGTCCGTATTCTCATCACAACGCATTCGCCATACTTCATGAAGGCCATGCTAATCAACGGCAACCGTCAAATTCGCTGCTATGGTACCGACGTCGATGAAAACGGAAGAGTCTCCCTTGAACTTCTGGATAAAGACGGGGTCGCGGACAGGTACGAGTCCATGATCGTCCCCTTCGACGAATTGGCGGCCGAACAGCTTGAGGCCGAAATCACCGAGGAGGAGGAACGGTGAGCGTCGACGCATTGGAGGAGCTGGTCGGCTGGCCGGACAACGAGAACACGTTCCTGGTGTCCGGCTCCGACGGCGTGCGTCTGGCCGTCGCGCCCGTCGACGTAGGCGAGGAACTTGGCATGATGGCCGCGCTCGACTGGGCGTATGCCAAGTACGGGACGGCGTTCGCCGGTTCGGCCGAACCAGCCTGGCGCCTGCGCCGCTGGCACGGATGCCGCGCCACGGGCTTCGCCGACTGGATTGGCGACGCAGAAAAATTCTTCGGCGTGCGGTCGGTCGTCCTGCTCGACGGCCGCGGCCATGCCGTCGACGAAATCCAATTGGAGGAGATATGACCGATTGTGGAATCTATGGAAAACCGATAGGGGAGCATGAGTCGTGGCTCGTCTGGCACACCGGCGGGGACGGGTGCGACCTGGGATAAAACGTGCCCCGCCCTTTAGGACGGGGGTGGCCGAAGTCCGAAACTTCGAGACGCATGGAGCTGATTATGGAGACCGTCAGGCGCTATAACTACCGCGCGTACCCCACGAGGGGCCAACGCATGGCTTTGTCGCGCCTGCGTGACGCATAACGCTCTCCAAGAGAAAACAGCCTGAAGGAGGCTTGAATCATGATCCAACTCGTCATCGCGCTCATTGTTCTGATCGCCACCGTCGTTCTGACGGTCCAGACAGCCAAGATGCGGCATGGGCGCTCCGTCACCGTTCTGTTGCCCGGTGTGGCCATCGCCGTGGCCATCGCCGCCACGGCGTGCGTGTACTCCCTGGACGTGGGCGAGGTCGCGGTCATCCGCAATCTCGGCGGCTCCGTGTCCGGCTCCCAGTCGGAGGCGGGCTTCCACGCGAAGGCCCCATGGCAGAGCGCCGTCAAATACGACACACGCAACAATCTCATCAACTTCTACGGCGACACCGACTATGAGACGACCGGCGGCAGCGAGGTCGGCAAGCAGGTGTCCATCAACGACAAGTCCGGCGCGAGCGCGAACATCGACATCCAGGTGAATTATTCGCTGCGCCCCAATGCGGCCGTGAGCCTGTACCGCGATTACGGCTCGCAGGAGAACTTCGTGTCCAAGTACATCTCCAACGACCTGCGTTCCGTGACGCGTGAGATCGCCGGAAAGTACGACACCATCACCATGCTGACCGACCGCGGCTCGTTCACCCGCGGCGTGCAGAAGGCCCTGTCCGAAAAGTGGAAGGGCATGGGCCTGACCGTCGAGCAGGTCAGCGTGCAGGACGTGCGCTATCCGAAGGAGATCACCAGCGCGTACGCCGCCGCGCAGTCCGCCGAGGTGCAGAAGCGCAAGGCTTCCAACGAGCAGGAGACCGCGAAGGTCGAGGCGGAGACGAAGCGCATCAAGGCCCAGGGCGAGGCGGACGCGAACGACATCCTCAACTCGTCCCTGTCCGAGAACGTGCTCCGGCAGAAGTACATCGACGCGCTGTCCAACGCGAAGAACCTGACCGTGGTGCCGGACGGCTCCGTGCCGATGGTGCAGACAAAGTGACGCGACGCATAGCGCCCAATGCCCCCGCCCGGACCCGGGCGGCCACCGGCGCCCGGCGCGAATGGCGTGCGACGCGCCTGGTCCCAGCCGCGGGACGATGAAAGAGTCCATGCCTGAGGTGCGGAAGCGGCATCGTCGTAGTCGTCACGGTTGCGACTGATAAAGGGCTGGAAGGGGCGGCGCGAAGCCTGCGGGCGCGCGCCGCCTCCTTCGTTTCTCCGGGACGCATGTCCTTCGTACCTTACGGAAAAGGAGCGGAACGATGAGAAGCTATAGGGACCTTGCCGAGGAGGCTGGCGTGACGGTCGAGGCCATGCGTGACGCCATGGGGCGCGCGGAGAGGCACGAGATCCCCTACACGCGGATGTATGACGATTTCAGGAACCCGCCGAGGCCGTTCGGCCCGGGCGGATACGGACGGGCCGAGACCGCCTATGACGTCGTGTGGGTCGTCAGGGACCAATGGGGGCGTTCGGTCGACGGGTATGGGCGCACGCGCGAGGAGGCCGTGCTGGCCGCGTTGCGCCGGAACGCATGATTCGGGCAACGCCGCAGGGTGCGGCGGGTCAAGGAGTCTGAAATCATGAGTTACTACGGCGGAACCATCGAGCTGGAAAGCGCGGAATGGAATGACAAAAAGGCGGTCGAGTACGAACTCGCGCAAGCCGCGTGGGGCATGCGGCTTAACGTTTGGTACGATTTGTTCCACTGGAACAAGAACATCGTGTGCGCCGACAAGCGCGCGGCGATAAACAAGCTTGCCTCCATGCCTGACTGGAACGGGGTGCTGTACCATATGGACGTGCCGGACACCGCCGCCATCAAACGCCTTGCGGCGGCGGAACGGAAAGCGGAGGAGCGGTACCGCGAGGTGTGCGCCGCCACCGACATCCACAACCGCAAGTCGAAGACGATTATATGTAAGGCATGTGGCTCACGCGTCGAACTGGCGCGTTTCAGAGGCAGCGTGTGCCCCGTCTGCAAGAAGAGCCTTCGTTCCGAGAGTGCGAGGGAACGTGTGGACCGCGCCAAAAAGGCGCATGAGGCGGCGGTCGAACGCCTTGCGGCGGCACGCACCGAGAACGCCCGCAAGCACGGCGAACTCGCGTGGATGCTCTCCTACATCGAACGGTGCTGATAGCGGCGCGGGCAAAGGCGGTATCGCCTATTGCCCGCGTTTTCGGGACGCATGAACGGTTCAGCCAAGAGAGACGCCCTTGGCGAGGAATCAAGGAGTCCGAAATGGTCGACTGGAACAAGGTGGTCACGAACATGGGGCGCGGCATGGACCCGATGAGCGCCTACAACCGCGCCGAACGCGAGGAGCGTGAGGAGCGCCGCAAGCGTATGGAGCGTCTGCGCGGCGCCAAGCCGGAACGCAGGGGCAGGCGCTGAGCCGAAAGCCGGGGGCGGGGGAACCGTCCTCGGCTTTTTTCTTTGGGACGCATAAAGACGATTATGGAAGACAACGAATTCTGGCGGGACATCCCGCCCATCGACCTGACGGGCCGCAGGTGCCGCGCCGTCACGGAGCATGGCACCGTCATCGAGGGGCGGCTCGAGTACACCCTGAGCCGCGTCACCCAATTCCCGGACGAGCCGGCGTTGGAGCAGCTGTCGTTCGCGGATGTGTTCCAGCCGGTCATCCTCAACCTGAACGGCGACCACGTCGGCAACCGGCTGTGCACCGACTACGTGAGTCTGGAGGAGGTCGGATGAACGCGGCGGAACGTATGACCGTCCTCTGCGCCGATGGGCGCAAACGGTCCGGCGAGAGGGGCGATTCCGAATCGTGGGAGGTCTGGGAGGACCTCGAGGACCTGTTCGGACAGGTGGCCAGGGTTCTGGAGAGCGAGCCGGAGGCGACGGTCCGCCCATTCGTGTCGGGCATGGCCCGCGCCCTGGCCGCCACGGCCGCCCACGCGTCCGGATGGCATCACGCCCCGGCGGTCATGGCCGACTGGCTTGCGGGGCGGGACCGCACCGACGAGACGCCGGGCGAGACGTGCGCGTACGGGGACCTCATGCGGTTCTACGGCTACCTCGACGCGCTCTACGGCAGTGGGAACTACATGCTGAACATCCGGACCGCCCGCGCCCTGTCCGTCGCGGCGGGGGAGTTCTCCCGGCTTATCGAAAGGAACGAATAATGGCGAGAAGGAACGAACCCACCAAGGAGCAGGTCGAGGCCGCCGCCGGATTCCTGCGTGACAACCTGCATCTGTTCGGCCCGCAGGCCTGCTTCCTCGAGACCAGGCACATCGACGAGATCGCCCTCGGCATGCTCCGCGCGGCGGGGAAGGCCGCGCATTGAGCCGCGCCGACATCACCGCCATGCCGTCCGCGCCCGCCCAAGCCGCGGGCGTCAAGCTGACGATTTCGGCCGAATCGGCGTTCGGCGACGGAAAACGCCAAGGGGAGGAAACGGCATGAGACGTGTTCCATCGGACATCGGCAAGTGGGCGTGGATGTCGCTGCGCCATACCGGCACGCCGCGGACCATACGCCCGTCGCGCAAACCACCCATGCCGGACGCGAGCAGGTACCGGCACTCCCGCATACCGAACTGAGGAGACGTCTTGACCGTCATCACCGCATATCTGCTTGGCCTGGCGACACTGCCCGCGGCGGCCGCCGCCGTATGGCTTCTGCACCGCCTGTTCCGCCGGGAGACATGGCTCTGCCCGTACTGCCTGGAGTGGACGGCGCATACCAAGGAGAAACCGGACACGGCGCTCTACCTGCCGGCCATCCTCACCTGGGCGTCCGTTCTCATCCACAGCCGGACGGCGCGCCACCGCGCATGGATGCGGGCCCACGAGGAGTACGACATCCGGCCGGCGGATCCGACCTGGGGCTTCAGACCGGACCGCCTGACGCGGGCCGTCCCAACGGACGAACTGGACGACGAGAGCCAGACGTACCTGCTCGAATGGGGGTTCGGCTCCGAAAGGGAGTCCCGCAAGGAGCCGGTCGAAATGCCGTACGCCGACTGCCTGTTCGACGGCAAGCGCGTGGAGGGCGATGTGATTCGCCATGAGGACGGCTCCATGGAGCTGCGGGTCTCCCGCCGGTGCTCCGAGGATCCGCGACGCATATCCCTGTTCGATGGGAACGCGGAGCCCAATCCGCGCATCAAGCCGATTGAAAGGGAATAGCCCATGAGAATAACCGTGATCCCCTCCGACGAGGCTCGCGCCGTGGTCATACTCGAGAACGACGAACTTGGGGACGCGCCCTACGTCCGGTGCGGACCGGACGGCACCGTCGCACTCGAATTCGGCGACGACATCGACCTGACCGACCTGCGCGACGCACTGTTGAAGGAATATCCGCTGGACAAGTACCCGCCCGAGAAGGACGAATGATGGACAAGGCCGAAAGAGACGCCGTATGGCATGAAAGCGTCGAACGCTTCGGGACGCGCCTGCAAAGCGTGGTGTGCATGGAGGAATGCGCGGAGCTGATCCAGGCGGTCAGCAAGCGCCTGCGCGGCAAGCCCGACCCAGACGACAACCTGGCCGAGGAGATGGCCGACGTCTACATCTGCCTGGGGATGCTGCGGGACATGTACGGCGTCACGGACGAGCGGCTGGAGTCGTGGATCGACCGCAAGACGAAACGCCAGGAGGAAAGGAACAGGGCATGACGCCGCGCGAACGGCTGCTCGCCGACATTCGCCGCCTGGCCGACGGGCTGCCTTGCGTGGGCCTTGCGGATGGACGCCTCGAGGTCGGCGTCCGCGAGGCCCGGCTGGCGGGACTGGAGCTGGAGCCGGACGGGAGGTCGGGGCCGGAGGAGCACGCCGCCATGGCGGAGGCGTGCTCCAAGGCGTCGGCCGTCCGGACCGACGACGAACGCCTGGCGCTTCTGCTCGAACTCGCCCGCACCAATCTGCTGCCGGGCGGCGTGGCGTGGCTGGAACGGCTCCGGGACGCATAAGGGGACACGGGGCGTCAACGCGACCACACGGGCCCATGGACCGCTTGGCCCGGAGCCTGCTCCACGAAGGGCGGCGAGCACGGTTTATCCAGTTTTCCCGCACCATGACCCGTCCTGCGCCCTCTACAGGCCCCTTCCGGCATCACACTGCCGGAAGGGGCCTGTTTCGTATGGTCAGGAGATTCCCCGCCATGGGGCCGCGGGGGCGGAGGTCCGTAGTACATCGCCCCTGACTGCCCCTGGAGTACGGAAAAGCCCGTCGTTCCGATGCCGCGTAAGCGGCGGAACGACGGGCTTTCTTGGTCGGACCAGCGGGATTTGAACCCGCGACCCCTTGACCCCCAGTCAAGTGCGCTACCAAACTGCGCTATGGTCCGAACGGTGCGAAAAGCACCGAATATGAAGCATAGCATAATCTCTACGGTTTTTCAAACACATCGTGTCGGAAAGCGAGTCGCATCCATTCCGGAGAGTTTGGCTTCGGATATTTGAGGGTTTTCCGGCAATTGCTCCACCGGAAGTTCATGTTGGTTCTGTGTCTAAATGCCCCCGATTTTGGCGGAATGTCGTATTATGGCATAAGCGCATCGAATAACAACGCCCGTTCGAAAGGGAGAGACATTGACTGAGGACGTATTCGAATACTCTGCCGCGAAGATGCGGAAGCACGGAATGACCGACATGGCCATCGCCCAGTTCCGTCGTCTGTACGAGGTCTGGCGCAATGAGGAGGCCAGCAGTTGGATTCGTGAGGACGAGGTCGAACCGCTCGTCAGTGTTCCCAGCTTCCATGACGTGTATGAGACCATCAATCACGACAAGGCCGTTGACGCGTTCGCCAAAACGGCGTTCCTGAAGCTTAACGGCGGTCTTGGCACTTCGATGGGACTCGATTGCGCCAAGTCGCTGCTGCCGGTACGTCGCCACAAGGCACGGCAGATGCGTTTCATCGACATCATCATCGGACAGGTGTTGACCGCGCGGACCAGACTTGGCGTCGATCTGCCATTGACTCTGATGAACTCCTTCCGTACCTCCAAAGACACCATGAAGGTGCTGCAGACCAATAAGAAATTCCATCAGGAAGACATCCCGATGGAAATCATCCAGCATCAGGAGCCGAAGATCAGCGCGGAAACGGGAATGCCCGTCAGCTTCCCGGCCAATCCGGAACTCGAATGGTGCCCGCCGGGCCACGGCGACCTGTTCTCCACCATTTGGGAATCCGGTCTGCTTGACGCGCTTGAGGCGCAGGGGTTCAAATACCTTTTCATCTCCAATTCCGACAACCTGGGCGCGCGTCCCTCCCGTACGCTTGCGCAGCATTTCGAGAATACGGGCGCACCGTTCATGATCGAGGTCGCCAAACGCACCCCAGCCGATCGTAAGGGCGGCCACATCGTGCGAGACAAGGCCACGGGCCGTCTGATGCTGCGTGAGATGAGCCAGGTCCATCCAGACGACAAGGACGACGCGCAGAACATCGACAAGCATCCGTACTTCAACACGAACAGCATTTGGGTGCGTATCGATGCGCTGAAAGCGAAACTCGCATCCTATGACGGCGTGCTTCCCCTTCCGGTAATCCGCAATAAGAAGACGGTCGACCCGACCGATCCGACCAGCGAGCCGGTCATTCAGCTGGAGACCGCCATGGGAGCCGCGGTGTCGCTTTTCGATGGCGCGACCTGCGTATGCGTCGACCGTATGCGTTTCCTGCCGGTGAAGACCACTGACGATTTGTTCATCATGCGGTCCGACCGATTCCATCTGACGGACCAGTACGAGATGGAAGACGGCAACTACATCTTCCCCGACGTCCATTTGGACGCGCGCTATTACAAGAACATCCACGATTTCGATGCCCGTTTCCCATACGGTGTGCCTTCGCTCGCCGCGGCGAAATCCGTTGATATCGATGGCGATTGGACCTTCGGCAGGGATGTGATGCTGTTTAGCGACGCGCGACTGGAGGATCAAGGCGAACCAAGCTATGTGCCGAATGGCGAATATGTCGGCCCGCAGGGCGTGGAACCGGACGATTGGGTCTGATTTTGGACGGCCATGCAACACGAAAACGATGTTTTTTCGTGAAATAGGCACAAATCGCTTAAAAAACCTCTATCATAGAATGTTGTGTGCGGCTTACGAGGCCAAGCACTTAAAAAGAAACGTTAACGAGACGTGAGGACTAATGGCTGAGGGAAGTAACGGTAGGCGACGTTTTTCCGACAAATGGGGCAAGCATGAGCTTGATGTGTTGGCTGTGCTCTCCTCAGCCTTTCCGCAATGGCTTACCTCACGTCAGATCGCGCAACGTGTGAAGGCGTATGCCGATTCGTACGGAGAGCTCGCCGATCAAGCGGCGAAGGCCGCCTTCGCCAAGCAATTCCAGCGTGACCGCGCCAAGCTCGCCGCCATGGGCATCGCCATCGAATCAAGGCAGCCGGAATATTCCTCCAAGTCAGAAGGGCAGGATTTCGCTTCCTACCGTCTGCAGCTTGGCGATGAGCCGCGCGTGCGTCTGCTGTTCGGCGACGAGGATCTGCCGATTCTTGCCGCTGCGAATTACCTTGCGCGCTCCATGTCGATTTCCTCGGCTCCTGCGCACGAACCCCAGCACGCTTCCCGTACCGCGCCGCGCGTGCCGCAGACGCCGATTCCAGGACTTGGCTTGGATTCCATCGCGCCGGGTCTTGGCACGCAATCCATTCCCGACGAGCTGGTCAAAGTGGTCGATCAGCGACGTTTCGCCGCCACTGTGGATGTTGATGGCGAGCATCTCAATGTCGCCTACGCCGACTCCGATGATCTGGCCATGTTCGTGCTGTCTCATTCGGGTGCGTCCATAGTGAGCCCTCAGGAGGCTGTCGACGCGTTCAACCGCCGGCTGCATGCGGCCACGCAGTTCGTGCCGGCCGATGAATCCACCGGCACCGACAGCTCCACCGTGGTGTCTCCGGAAATCAACCGCAACAGCACTGATGAGGATGATACCGAGGAAGGCAAGGGCCGTCCGAAGAAGAACTCCGCGTTCCAGACCGGTAGTGAGGTCGATCGGCGTCTTCGCCTGATGCTGTTCCTGTCCGCCCACATGGGTGAGGAATACTCTCTTGAAGAACTTGCGGAACGATTCATCGGCAGGCCGAAGTCCGATGACGAATTGAAGAAGTTCGTCAACATCATTCATAAGGACATCAACACGTTGACCACGGTGTCCGATGATGGCGAGATGGCCGGAAGCCAGTTCTTCGATATCGATTGGTCCTTGCTTGACGCGGAAGGCATCGTCTCTGCCACGAATTCGCTGGGGCTTGAACGCCTTGCCGGCATTTCCCAGCAGTACCTGAGCATGCTGACCGCATCGGTGAGCTATCTCGCCCACTCCTCTTTGCTTCCGGACAAGCTGCGTGAGCAGGCGGAATCGCTGTACAGCCGACTGCGCCAGCACGTCAAGCCTGGCGACATGCCGTGGCTGAGCCTGACCGGATACGAGATGGAACCAAGGAACTTCTCCATCGTCAAGAGCGCCATCTCCAAAGGCATGCTGCTCGACATGGAATATACGGACGGTGCGGGCCGTATACAGCGCAAGCTAGTGGCGCCAGACAAGATTTTTGTCGACGAAGGCGTTTACTACGTGGCGGTATGGACCGACGTGTCCAACGCGGCGCCCGCGGACAAGATGAAGTTCGTCAAGACGGATACGACCATCAACAAGGCTACTGGCAAGCCTCGTATCTGGCAGGTGCTTCGCATCTCCCGCATCGAGCATGCGGAGCTGGTCGAACCCACTGAAAAAGTGGACATTCCGGACGTGCCCGCATCCGAACTGCGCAAGTGGAGTTTCGACAATGGCACACCTGCCGTGTTCATAACCAATCAGGACGACCTGTCGTTCATCGACAGCCTGTCGGGAGCCACCGTCGAGAAATGCGGCGAAGGCGAGAAGGTGCATCTGATTGTGTCTTCCGATTCCTGGTATGTCGCGTTCTGCATCGCGCACGCCCGTCATATTACTGCCGTCGCGCCGGAGACGTTGCGCACGATGATCATCGCCCGAGCACAGCATGAGCTGAGCGTCGGCGACCGAGAGAACGAAGACTGACGGGGGAGGCGCTATGCCTTGGTGGATTTGGCTGGTACTCGTCCTGTTCATGCTGACGATGCTGGTCGGCGGCGGCGCATACGCATGCATCCGCGGATATCATGCGTTCAAAGATGCCATCAAAGTAGGCGGACGCATGTCCAAACGTTTCGAGGCCATGTCCGAGCCGTTGCCGCAACCAAAGGAGAACACGTCCCCGTTCTTCACACGTCCACTTGAGGACGCGGCCAATCGTTATATCGACGCTCATGCCGAAGTCATCAGCCGCCGTGAGGAAAAGCGCGTCCGTCATGCCCGGCAGTGGGCGCAGTGGAAACATTCCAACGACTGATTCGAAAAGGAACCATGACTCATCATCGTCGACATGGCAATAACGACACCGGCACATACGATGCCGAGATGACCACAGCCCTATCTCCCGCGCAACGCTATGCGGCGTTCAAACAGACGCAGGCCAAACGCCAATCGGTCTCGTCTCGTTTCGCACGGTCCATGCCATTCGAATTGGACGATTTCCAAGTCAAAGCCAATGATGCGTTGGAAGCCGGCGACAATGTGCTCGTCGCCGCGCCCACCGGAGCCGGCAAGACGGTCGTGGCTGATTTCGCGATCTATCTGGCCCAAGAGCGTAACGTCAAAGCGTTCTACACCACGCCAATCAAAGCGTTGAGCAATCAGAAATACCATGATCTGGTCGAAACGTACGGGCCGGACAGAGTCGGCCTGCTTACCGGCGACACGTCCATCAACTCCGAAGCCGACATCGTGGTCATGACCACCGAGGTCCTGCGCAACATGCTCTACGAGCATTCCATGACGCTTGACGCCTTGCGTTACGTGATTCTTGACGAGGTGCACTATCTCGCCGACCGTTTCCGCGGGCCGGTGTGGGAGGAAGTGATCATCCACCTGCCCCAAAGCGTGAGAATCATCGGCCTGTCCGCAACCGTGTCAAATGTCGAGGACTTCTCCAAATGGATTGAATCGGTCCGTGGCGACACCACGCTGGTGGTGTCCGAAAAACGGCCCGTGCCGTTGGAACAGCATGTGCTTGTTCAGGCGGACGACCACACCGAACCGGAACTCATCGACCTGTATCGACGTGATAAAGACGGCAATCAGACAGACAAGCTCAACGCCCAGCTGGTGAGCAGGCTCGATCAGCTCGACCGCAAGGCCGCGAAACGTAGGGGAGAGCAGCGCCCCGACAGACGAAAGGGCGGCAAGGGCGGCAAATGGAACGACCATTCCCGCAGACCCGAACGCCATACGCCACGTCGTTGGGCCGTGATTGATGAATTGAATTTCCTCGGCATCCTGCCGGGCATCTATTTCATCTTCTCCCGCAACGGATGCGATCAGGCCGTCGAACAATGCATCAACGCCGGACTCGAACTCACCACCGATGACGAGGTGCGTCGCATCCGCCGTATCGTCGATGAGATGGTCGAAGGCCAACTCAGTCAAGAGGATTTGAAGGCTTTGCATTTCTCGCAGTTCCGCTTCGCCTTGGAGGAAGGATTCGCGCCGCATCATGCTGGCATGGTGGCGCTCTTCCGCCAAATTGTCGAACGACTGTTCGAAGAGGGGCTGGTGAAGGTCGTCTTCGCCACGGAAACACTTGCCTTGGGCATCAACATGCCGGCACGGTGCGTGGTGGTGGAAAAACTTGAGAAATTCGATGGGACCGGGCATGTCGGATTGACGCCAGGGGAGTTCACCCAGCTTACCGGACGCGCTGGCCGACGTGGCATCGACACCATCGGCCATGCGGTGGTTGTGGACCATCATGGCTTCATTCCCGCCACTGCCGCCGCGCTGTCCAGCAAGCGCGTGTACCCGCTGCACTCCAGTTTCAAACCGACGTTCAACATGGCCGTCAACCTGCTTAATTCCAGCGATTACGAGACCGCTCGCATCACGCTTGACCATTCCTTCGCGCAATGGGAGGCCAACGAATCCGCCTGGCAGCTTGAAGCGCAGATGGATACGTTGCGCAAAGCGTTGGACGGATACGAACGGGCGTTCGATTGTGAGTTCGGCGATTTCAAGGAGTTCATGCGGCTGCGCATGCGCTTGAGCGACTTGGAAAAGAACGAACGACGCAAACTCAAGCACGAGGTGTTCCGCACGCAGAAGGCGCGAAGCGAAGCGTTCAAAGACCTTGACAGGCGTATCGCGGAGCTTCGCGAAAAAGACAGGGACCATCCCTGCCGCAAATGCCCCGATATTCAGAAGCATCTCAAATGGGGGCATCGGTGGGCGCGTGAAATGCGTGAATTGGAACGTGTGCAGCACCGCTACGATTCACGCACCGGCTCCGTGGCACGTCAATTCGACCGCATCTGCAATGTGCTGAACGAGCTCGGATACCTCGATCGGCTTGATGAAGGCGCAAAAGAACATATCGATTACCGGCTTACCGAACGTGGACAGCTGTTGCGGCACTTGTACAGCGAGCTTGATTTGGTGCTTGCCCAGGCGATCGATGATGGCGCGTTCGACGGACTCGATGCGACGGAGCTGGCCAGCGCCGTCATGTCGTTGATTTACGAGCCACGCAGAGGCAGCGGGGGAGAGCCGCGCCATTATCCCGGAGGAATGCAGGGGAACGTCGCCGTCTGTGCGGCGCAGCTCAAAGGCGTGCACGCGTCGATTGCCATGCTGTGTGAGGACTATGCCCTCGACGAGCCGCGCCAACTTGATTTCGGCATCACCGATGTCGTCTACGAATGGGCTCAGGGCGAAAACCTGTCGCGTGTGCTGTACGGCACCGATTTGACCGGCGGCGATTTCGTACGCGGATGCAAACGTCTCGCCGACGTGTTGCAGCAGATCGCCGTGGCCGGACCATACCTGGGTAAACGCGCCGAAACGCTCGCTCCGATCGCGAAACAGGCGTACGAGAACGTCAACCGTGGCATCGTCGCCTATTCAGGTGTCGACTGAGCATGTGCGCAATCGGGAGATCGGTTTTCGCGGACGCCGCGAATAAGTGACACGTCCGAAGTGTTTTGTAGCTTAGAGTAAGCAGATAATCAAGGAGGCAAAAGCAATATGGCGGAACGTAGCCTGCGAGGCATGAGCATCGGTGCGAAGTCGCTTGAATCCGATGACAATGTGGATTTTGCGGCGCGAACCGACGTCGCATACGTGTGTCCGAAAGGCCATCGTACGATTCTGCCGTTCGCTGAGGGCGCAGAATTCCCAGATGAGTGGGAGTGCCGCTGCGGCGCCGTCGCGCACCGTGAAGGAGACAATGACGACGAGGCTGATGAAATCGCCAAGCCGACACGCACGCACTGGGACATGCTCATGGAACGTCGTACCGAAGACGAACTGAAGGCTTTGCTGGAGAAGCGTCTGCAAATGCATCGTGACGGATGGTTCCCGGACTACGAGTGACCTGCAGTTGAACGACACTTGAACGAATGCCCGGTCATTGAGACCGGGCATAATTGTTTCTGTCATCAATTCTTATAGCACACAGCCAAGGGGAGAATCAGATCCATGTCCGAACATCCGAAGAAAGTCGTTCTGCTTGACCTCGATGGCACATTGACGAAATCCGATCCAGGAATCATTGGCTGCGTTGTCAAGGCGTTCGAAGAGATGGGATATCCGGTGCCGGACGATGCCGAATTGCATCGTTTCATTGGACCGGCCATCAGCGAATCGATGCAACGCAACGGCATTCCGGATGACAAGCTTGACGAAGGCGTGAGGATTTACCGCAAGTATTACGCCGACGAGGCCGTGTTCGACGACCCGAACAATCCCGGACAGAAAGTCCCCGGCCGCCTGAACAACACGATTTACCAAGGTATTCCGGAGCAGCTCGCCAAACTGCGTGCCGACGGATACTATCTGGCGATTGCCAGCTGCAAGCCGCAATACCAATGCATTCCGATTTGCGAGCATTTCCACTTGGACACCATGGTCGACGGCATCTACGGTGCCAGCGAGGACAATTCCCGTCTTGACAAGGACCAAGTGATCCGTTGGGCTTTCCAGCACATCGATTTCGACGAGAACGCAGGAGACAAGGCACTGATGGTCGGTGACCGTTGGACCGATGCCGACGGCGCCAAGGCGTGCGGTTTGGACTGCCTCGGCTGTGGCTGGGGCTATGCGGAGTCCGGAGAGCTCAAAGCCCATGGCGCATACCGTATTCTGGATTCGGTAGATGAACTCGCACAGGCCGTCGAGGAGTATTTCGCCTGAGTCCGTAAACGGAAACGCTGTAGGCCAGTTACGTGGTTGCTGTCGCAATATCGTGGCAGCAACCACGTTTTTATTTATTGAGTGACGGAGGCCGTTATGTCAGAACCGCGTGTTTGACGCTTCCTCAAGCCTGGAAAAACGTCATTCCTAAAAAGCCGATAATGTACGTTATGTCAGATTTCTATTTGACGGCCTGATTGAGCTTCCGCTCCATCTCGCTGTGCATGCCGTTTCGGGCCTGAAGATACATGAAAACAAGTTCCGCTGCGATCAGCATGACCATCACCGCAGCCGACGGCCATCCGACATGTTCGTAGAAACGCCGGAACTTCGCCGAGAAATCCGACCTGAACATCGCATATACCGGATATGGCAACGCGCCAATGACCAATGAGGTGAAATGCAGCGCGATGATCGACCAACGCACCGGATGCACATCGCGGTGTTTTTTGGAAAACAGATTGCCTCGAATCGCAGTAATCGAACAAATGTTCACTGCGATGACGGCGGCTATGATCCACAACAGTGCCGGCAGAATATCAAGCATGCGCTACTCCCCTGCGGGTTATATCGTTCGAATGTTCCGGGCTGAATCGTACCAATTGTATGCGATCAGGCTGCTGCGCGGGATTTGCGCCGCGATTCCAGCTTCTTTCTCATACGTATCGCGGCAATGTCGTCGATTGGCCTATTGGTGTCTGTCGATGCCGGCGTCTTCGTCAAATCGACATATTCCTCATGTTCTAGAGCCTCTTTGATCTGATGCCATAGCGATCCGACGGACACCCCGAACACAGCTCTGCCGCTTTGTAGCAGAGCCACCATCTGTTCGCTGTCCGTGCACTCATGCACATTCTGCCCATCGCACATGATGGTGATGCCGGCCAACTGTTCGGGCGTGCGCTGCGCGAGGAAGCCGATGGCGGTGGTCACGTTCTGCAGATTGATTCCGGCATCCAGCAATCTTTTGGAAACGGCAAGAATCACCACATCTTTGAACGAATACAATCTGCGTGAGCCGGATCCGTGCGACGGGGTGATGGATGGTTCCACTATTTGTTTACGCGCCCAATAGTCAAGCTGGCGGTACGTGATACCCGCCACTTTTGACGCGACCGTACCACGATAGCCCCGTGTGACGGGCTGCGCGTCCGCGGAGGGGAACAACTCCCCCTGCACCGCGTGCGACACGTGCAGATGCAACCGCATTGTTGGTTCTGCCTCGCCGTCCATTGTCTTCTCCTACACGCCATAAAACAATCGCCTATGAGCTTCCATTCGGAACCCATAGGCGATTGAAGGAAAACCGTTACTCACAGTTTATCCCGCATCGGGCGTTTCATTAGGCAATGACGGCCTTGTTGGTGAAATATACGAGTCGGAACTTGCCCAGAATGATTTCGTCGCCGTTCTTCAGTTCCTGGCTATCCACTCGTTGACGGTTCACGTATGTGCCGTTCAGGCTGCCGGCGTCAATCACCGAATAATTTCCGTTAATCCTGCGGAACACCGCGTGCGTGCGGGAGACGGTGGAATCGTCCAGCAGGATGTCGGAACTCGGGTCGCGTCCCACGGTGATCTCGTCCTCGTCGAGGAGATAACGCGAGCCGGACACCGCTCCCCTGGTGGAAATCAGGAGCGCCGTGCCGTCGGCCAGACGCATGATCGTATTGAGGTCCTCCTTCGTCAGAGGACGGTCTCCGGTGGAAGTAACCGGTACAGTGATAGCAGGAAGACCAATGATGGTCGTTTCGCCTGCGCTTGGAATCGGATCAGTCATAGCTGTCATTCTACCCTCTCCCCTTGCAATTGGCCGGTATTGTGGCCGGCATGGTCACGAATCATACACTGTGAACGGTATTTACCGTTCGTTCTTGTCGATGATGGATACGAATTCGTCCTTCGGCAGCATGTCATCGTAGCTGCGCCAGCGTCGTTCCAGTTCGCGGTTCGCCTCATCGTGTTGTTTCTGCCCCAGCTCGGCGTACGCTTTCAATTCGTTGGGGCCCATATCCTTAACCGGTTGGTTGAGGTTCAATTGTCTCTCGTTCACAATAGGCAATTGTAGCCGCTTGCCGGGGAACAAAAAGCCTGGAACGCTTTTAATCGCGTTCCAGGCTTTTTTAAGAAGGATTCAGTGTGTGGTGTCCAAATCAGCGGCGGGTGTCGATGATCTCCTGCAGAGCGCCGTTGACGGAAGAGGAGCCGGCAGCCGAAGACAGAGCGTTGATGCCGCTGACTTCGAAGCCACGCATGATTGCGGAGAAGATCTTGTTCTTGTTCATGATGTTTCCTTTTCTTGCTGGTGTGCTGTGACGCACCTTGCGTCTTGTTTGTTTTCTTTTTTGTTTACGATACTCATTTTAGAAATGCGTTTGGCAAAAGTCATGCTTCTCTCGTTTGATTCTTTGTATTTTCATCGGCAATTCTTGTGTAATGTGGTGAATCGTTTTTCGTCGATCGCTGTTTTTGCCGGCGCGTCGATGCTTGCATTCTTATTTGACGAAGTAGCGTGAAAAGGAATGGAAAAAAAAGCCCGGCAAAACCGAGCTGTGATAACGGTGGGTGATATAGGAATCGAACCTATGACCCCTTCCGTGTGAAGGAAGTGCGCTAGCCGCTGCGCCAATCACCCGTGGGATGTCTCCACCGGTTTCCCGGCTTCGTCATCCGCTTCGCGTGGGCGATACAAGATTCGAACTTGTGACCCCTTCCGTGTCAGGGAAGTGCGCTACCTCTGCGCCAACCGCCCGAAGCGAGTGCTAACTTACGTGGATTCTCGGCGGAATGCAAATCGTCGGCGTGTCGCGATGTTCACGTGAAGTTCGCCGGCCGTTCTTCACGCGGTGGGTTCGACCTGCGGAAACTCCAAGGTTTCCGCGTCGTGGTCCACGCCGCTCATGGCGGTCGTATCCGCATCATTGGTACGCTCCGCGGTCTTGGCGGAGCCGTTCGCAGTAGGGTTTCCCGTGCCGACGGCGTGCGTCAGCGCGAGCCTCATCTGATGCCAGACCACGTTGCCATGCGTCGACTCGGACAGTCCTTCGTCCACGAATCCCAGCCGTGCGTAAAAATCGACCAGTCGTTCCTTGCAGGTGAGCACGAGGCCCTTGCGTCCGGCCTGTGCCGCGTCGAGAATCACCTGGCGCAGCAGATAGCTGGCGCAGCCGCGATGCTGGTAGACGGGTGCCACATCCACGCCGAAAATCATCTGCCAATCGCCATGCTCGTCATGCATATCGGCGTCGTCATACATGGCATCGGCAAGATTCGGCTCGTTTGTGGCCATGCCGTCGACGAAACCAACCAACGTGCCATCCTCTACACGCGAGGGGAACGGGGTATCGTCGTCATCGGTGTTGACCAACAGCCAGAAATGGTCCGGATAAGCGGCCACGCGTGCGGTAAGGCTTTCGTTGCTTGCGGCCTCCGCAGGTGGGAAGCAGGCGGCCTCCACAGCCTCGATCGCGTCCAGATCCTCCATCGTTGCATGTCGAATGAGCATGTGCATACTCTCTCGCAAGGCATACCCAATCTTCACATTTCGATATGCGCCGACGGCGCAATCCGCCAGCATGCCATACTGTAGAAGAACCTTGGAGGGATCGCAGGACGACTGTTTCGCGATACCTGATAAGTCCTTATACGAAAAACCGATAACGAAACTGGCTCGTAGTGGCGAATAAAGCGATAGTATGAGCCGCGTTCGCCGGAACAAATACGAAAAATCCGTTGAGAAGAGAAGGGGGCGCGCGTGTTCGACTGGACGTTCATCTCGCACTACGCGCCGTTCTTCGTCAGCGGTGCCGAAATGACGCTGTTCATTTCCGTCTTCGGCATCATCCTGGCGATCGTGGTCGGCTTGGTCTGCGCCGGCATCGAGATCGCGCGCATCCCCGTCCTGCGGCAGGTCGTGCGCGTCTACATCGAGCTGAGCCGTAACACGCCGTTGCTGGTGCAGCTGTACTTCCTGTATTTTGGCCTGCCGAAACTCGGACTCGTCTGGTCCGCGGAACTGTGCGCCATCGTCGGACTCGGCTTCCTCGGCGGCTCCTATATGGCCGAAGCGATGCGCGGCGGCCTGGAGACCATTCCGGAAGTGCAGCGCGAATCCGCATACGTGCTGGGCTTGAGCAAATGGCAGACATTAAGCCGCGTGGTCATTCCACAGGCCATCAGCACCTCCATTCCAGGCGTCGTGGCCAATGTGATCTTCCTCATCAAGGAATCGTCCGTGGTGTCCGCCATCGCGCTCGCCGACGTGATGTACATGGCCAAGGACCTGATCGGCATGTACTACGACACGTATGAGTCGCTGTTCCTGCTGATTGTGGCGTATCTGGTGATTCTGCTGCCGATCTCGCTGTTCGGCACTTGGCTGGAACGGAGGTTCGACTATGAGCGGCGCTGAGATTCTGCTCGAGCCGGGTGTGATTCCGCGCCTGCTACAGGGCCTGTGGGTCACGGTGTGGATCGCCGGCGTGTCCGTGGCGTTGTCCGTGCCCGTCGGCCTGATCGTCGGCTGGCTGATGACGATGAAAAATCCCGTTGTGCGGGTGCTGACCAGGATTTATCTGGATTTCATCCGCATCATGCCACAGCTGGCGCTGCTGTTCATTGCCTTCTACGGTTTCGCGCAGGCATGGAATTGGAATTTGGATGCGACCGGCGCATGCGTGTTCGTCTTCGTCTTGTGGGGCGGCGCTGAACTGGGCGATCTGGTGCGTGGTGCGCTCGAATCGATTCCGAAGGCGCAGTACGAGTCGTCGTACGTTTTGGGATTGAGCGGCTGGCAGACGTTCACGAAAGTGATTCTGCCGCAGGCGTTGCGCCGGCTGCTGCCGGCTTCCGTGAACCTTGCCACGCGCATCGTGAAGACCACGTCATTGGCCGTGCTGCTCGGCGTGGTGGAAGTCATCAAGGTGGGCCAGCAGATCATCGACGCGAACCGTTTCCAGTATCCGACGGGCACTTTGTGGATTTACGGAACGATTTTCTTCATGTACTTCATCGTGTGCTGGCCGCTGTCCATCGTGGCCCGCAGGTTGGAAAAGAGGTGGAAGCATGACTGAGCAGGCTGAACAGGTTACGCAGACCGCGCAAAACAGCGGGAAATCGCAGACAAGCCTTGAAATCAGGCATCTGGTCAAGCGGTACGCCAATGCCGACAAGCCGGTGCTGGACGACATCTCCTTCGACGTGCCCCATGGCAAGGTGTTCGTCATCGTCGGCCCGTCCGGATCGGGCAAGTCGACGTTGCTGCGCACCATCGCGGGTCTTGAGCCGATTCAGGGCGGCACCATCGCGCTGAACGGCGAGATTATCGAAACCGGCAAGCCGGGCACCGAATCGGCCGGCCGCAGCAAGCGCGGCAGCGAGCTGCGCACGCGTGTCGGCATGGTGTTCCAAAGCTACGACCTGTTCCCCAACAAAACCGTGCTCGGCAACATCACGCTCGCTCCGACGCTCGTGCAGAAGCGCGACAAGGCGGAGGTCGAGAAGGAAGCCATCGCTCTGCTGGAACGCGTCGGACTCGACGGTCGTAAGGATGCCTGGCCGCATGAGCTGTCCGGAGGCCAACGCCAGCGCGTGGCCATCTGCCGTGCGCTGATCCTGCATCCGGAAGTGCTGCTGTTCGACGAGGTCACCGCCGCGCTTGATCCGGAAATGGTGCGCGAGGTGCTTGACGTGATGCTGGAACTCGCCGATTCCGGCCAGACCATGCTTATCGTGACGCACGAGATGCAATTCGCACGAGCCATCGCCGACCAGGTGATCATGCTGGAGGATGGCGGTATCGTGGAGCAATCCGACGACGCTGAAGCGTTCTTCACCAATCCGAAAACCGAGCGTGCCAAGCGTTTCTTGCACACGTTCGAATTCGACAGGCATCGCAGGCCGGCGGAAACGCCGACGGAACCGACGGGAACTTCCGCCGAGTAATCGCAAGTTTTGATAGCAGTCATCCGTACAAGAGAGGAGTAACCATGACCGCATCAATCATCAACAAGACAATCAAGAGCATCGTGGCCGCATCGGCCGCGTTGATCATGGCCGCCTCCGTGGCTGCCTGCGGTCCCAATGCCGCCACCCCGAGCGAGGAGAACAACGCCTCCAACGGCGGCGCCACCACGTCCAAGGTGACCGCCCGCTCCCTGGACGAGATCAAGAAGTCCGGCGTGCTCAAAGTGGCCGTCTTCTCCGACAAGGCCCCGTTCGGCTACATCGACAAGGACGGCAAGAACGCCGGCTACGACATCGTCTTCGCCGAGCGTCTCGCCAAGGATCTGGGCGTGAAGGTCAAGTACACGTCCGTCGATCCGGCCGCCCGTGTGGATGTGCTCACGTCCAACAAGGTGGACATCACGCTGGCCAACTTCACCGTCACCGACGAGCGCAAGGAGAAGGTCGACTTCGCCAAGCCGTACATGAAGGTCGCGCTCGGCGTGGTCTCCCCGGAGAACGCCGAAATCACCGACGTGAGCCAGCTCAAGGGCAAGACGCTGATCATCGCCAAGGGCACCACCGCCGAAAGCTATTTCGAAAAGAACGAGCCCGACGTCAAGCTGCAGAAGTACGACCAGTACGCCGACGCCTACAACGCGCTGCTCGACGGCCGTGGCGACGCCTTCTCCACCGACAACACCGAGGTGCTGGCCTGGGCCAAGACCAACAAGGGCTTCAAGGTGGGCATCACCAAGCTCGGTGACGAAGACACCATCGCGCCGGCCGTGCAGAAGGGCAACAAGGAGCTGCTCAACTGGATCAACGACGAGGTCGTGAAGCTCGGCAAGGAGAACTTCTTCCACAAGGATTACGAGGAGACTTTGAAGCCGGTGTACGGCTCCGACGTCAACCCGGATGACATTGTGGTCGAAGGCGGCCAGCTTTGATTCTTACCTGACCTGACGGCGGCCTGCCGTCCGTCAATCCTGTTTCCAAGCCTTCCGTGGCACACGCCGCGGAAGGCTTTTTCATGCCGATTCCGGGCCGGTTATGTCACATCCTTCGAAACCGTTTACAGTCCACGCGGGTGTATGTTTCCGGAGGTTTCGTACCATCCGATAACCCCTCATAAATAAACGCTATGGCGATTCGCACGTTGTATAAGCAACGTCGATAATCTCCGGCGCGTGGCGCTTTCCAAGACACGGTTAAGTAGGAACCAGCGGTCGCGTGAACGGCACGCGGCAAGGAAACCACACCGAGGGGGTGCGCACCATGACCAGATTCAACACTCAGCTCGTCCACGGACTGCCGGTCAACGACAACAACACCGGAGCCGTGAACCCGCCGATCTACAACTCGTCCACCTATGCTTTCGAATCGGTCGGGACCATGCCCCGCTGGGATTATGCCCGCAGTGGCAACCCGACCCGCGAGTTCCTGGAGAAGCAGATCGCGCAGCTGGAGCATGGCACGCGCGGTTTTGCGTTCGGTTCCGGCCTGGCCGCCATCCACGCGGTGCTGTCGATCTTCCAACCCGGCGACCGTATCATCGTCGGCAAGAACATCTACGGCGGCACCTACTCGCTGTTCCACGAGTATTTCGAACGCTGGGGCGTCATCGTAGAGGAAGTGGACACCACCGATTACAAGGCGCTCGATGCGGCGGTGTCCGGCGAATCCGCCAAGGGCAATGCGCATGGATGTCCGGCCAAGGCCGTGTACTTCGAAGTGCTCACCAACCCGCTTCTGCAAGTCAACAACGTGACGGCCATTGCCGGAATCGCCCACCGTCATGGCGCGATCGCCATCGTCGACAACACATTCGTCACCCCGTATCTGCAGCAGCCGCTCGACCAAGGCGCCGACATCGTCATCCATTCCGCCACCAAGTATCTGGCCGGCCATTCCGAAGTCAACGCCGGCCTCGTGGTGGTCAAGGACGATGAGCTGGGCAAGCGCGTCTACTTCGCGCAGAACCGTTTGGGCGGCGTGCTCGCGCCGAACGAATGCGATTCGGTGCGTCGCGGCATCCAGACGCTCGCCTTGCGCATGGACCGTCAGCAGGAGAACGCGCGTGCGATTTCCAGCTATCTGCTGCTGCACCCGTTGGTCAAGTCCGTGCATTATCCGGGACTGCCCGGCCACGAATACGAGCTGGCCTCCAACGGTCTCAAGGGCGGTGGTGCCGTACTGAGCTTCGAAGTGGTGCCGGGCGTCGACCCTGCGGACGTGCTCGACAACCTGCATATCTTCCGTTTGGCGGTGTCTCTGGGCGCGGTGGAATCGCTTGCCGAACTGCCGTGCCGCATGACGCATTTCGAACTGCCGCGCGAGGAGCGTCTGAAGGTCGGCATCACCGACGAACTGGTGCGTCTCGCAGTCGGCATCGAAGACAAGCAGGACCTCATCGAGGATCTCGGCCAGGCTTTCGACATCGCGTATGAGCACTATCTCAACCGTCATGCCGGCGAGAGTCTGTTCACCTTCGCGCAACACGTATATGCCTGAAAGTTTTGCCATCGGTAGGGATTTGAATATTAACTGGCACGCTATCTCACGAACCGGACAGGGGAAAGCGCCCCCTGTCCGGCTCGTGGACGTATGTGGGTCAGCTCCTGGACAGGCGATGGTTGGCTCGTGGACGGCCCTTGCCCAGCTCGCGGACATTGTCTGCATACGATTGCATTCTTTGGTAAATTTTTACTCGGGTTCGGCAATGGTTGCAGAACCTACGAAAGGTCATGCGACAAGACTTTTAAAGAGAAACCAAAGAAGGGAGTAATGCCATGCCGTTCCTCGTAGCGCTCCTTGTCATTGC
>ERZ773218.550-NODE-550-length-45734-cov-9.411086_pt1 | contig 45734 bp, 40 predicted proteins | sample MGYA00580527_ERZ773218 | MGnify/ENA primary metagenome ERZ773218 (study PRJEB29015, sample SAMEA2737763) | human gut metagenome | biome: human gut; feature: human-associated habitat; material: faeces | place: China | collected 2012 ...
GAGTGTATGATTTCAGCGGTCAAGCTGTCTGACCTGTGCGGTCAAAGTGTCCGTCAGAGGGCGGCGCATTCAACTTCTTACGACAAAACCCTGCAAAAGTTAAGAAAAAATACAGAAATACGCTAAAATGTTGCAAAAAAATCCGAGCTGGCTATAATGAAATAAGCTTTATTGACCGCGCGGATGTGCGCGGCAGAAAAAACCGCGCACGTTTCAGGCGCGGACGATCAAGGGGATGATGGGCGCGAACCGTTGGAACAGGCAACGAACGCTCCCCGCGGCGGGGAAGGAGAGAAAGAAAACAGGAATAGGAGGAACAGTCATGGACAAAAACAGGCAGAGCGGCTTTACGCTGGTCGAGCTTGTCGTGGTCATTGCGATCATGGGCATCCTCGCGGGCGTCGGCTCGGCGGCGTACTCGGGCTATGTGAAAAAGGCGAACGAGGCGGCGGACTTGCAGCTTCTCGGCGCGGTGAACACGGCGTTTGCATCCGCGTCCTACGACGCGGGACAGTATGACGGGAGACCATCCGGCGGCGCGGCGTCTCTGGCCGAGGACGGCAGGGTGGCTCAGGTCATCTCCTCGGTCGACCGAGACGGTGAATTCTTTCAGAAGTATTTTTCCGGCCATCAGGACAGCCGGTTCAAGGTATATACCAACCTCGCGTACGACAGGGTGACGGGCACCTTCCACGGCGCGGTACTCTCCGCGGCGACCGGCAAGGACGGGAATATGGTGCGCTATACCATCAACGGGAAGGACTATGAATTTACAGCTACGCAGGAGCAGTTAGCGGCATTTCGCGCCTCGACCTTCGGCGGCAAAAGCATGACCATGAACGGCCTCACCGGCAATGTGGGCGGAATGATCAATGCGCTGAATTCTGCCCTTGGTGGGGGCAATTTCCTTGCGAGTGTTCTTATAAATGCCGGTATGGCTCCCGAAACCTTGGGGATAAAACCGGATGAAAACGAAAACTACAGCGAGCTTGATAAGCAGAGGCTGGCAAATGCAGCGCTGCTGCTGGCGGCACGGGAAACAGACGAAAATACCGCGGAAACCCTGCTTGCGCTGCTTGCCCCGGATGAGGAGGAAACGCTGGACGAAAAGCTGCCTGGTCTGTTTAGCTCCTCTGATGTAGGCGAGACGATGAGCAATGTGGGAGCAATCTACGGCATTATGACCGCCTTTGCCCATTCCGAGCAAGCGAAGGGCTGGAGAACGACCGTAGATGACAAAGAATACAATGCAGAACAGTATTATAACTATGTCAATCAGCAGATCGCCGCTGCCGGTGAAAAAGAAGGTGCGGAAAAAATTCCTGATATCTTTGCCGCGCTTGGGCAGCTTGGGGCGTTTGCTCAGGACAAGGACGGTATTCCGACAGACCAGTTTTTGGCTTATGTCGGCAACCCGGAGAGTTCGGACTCACAGATCAGCAAGGATCTGGACGGCTACATCAGCGCGATGCAGGCGCTCAGCCAGAATCAGGAGGGCTTAATCGCCGCCGGTATTCTGGAAGACGGCGCGGACGGCGGAAACATTTCCCCGATCCTAGACCTGCTGTTCACCCCGCAGAAATGAAGCGCCCTCCCCCATCGGACAGGCACATGATAAAAACGACCCCCCGTGAGCGATTCAAATGAACCGCTTACGGGGGATTTTTTGCGCTGATACGGGGAAGAGCGCCGCGCGGAACGCTTAGCCCTCCTCTGTGTAGCCGTTTGGATTTTGCACCTGCCAGTTCCAGGAGTCTCTGGCGCAATCCTTGTAGTCATATTCCGCCGTCCAGCCGAGGATGTTCTTTGCCTTTTCAACGGCGGCAAAGCTCAGGGGCACGTCGCCCGGCCGCGGGCCGACGATGCGGTAAGGCACCTTCCTGCCCGATGTCTCTTCAAATGCGGACACCAGCTGCAGCACGGTCGTTCCCTTGCCCGTCCCCAGATTGAAAACGTCATATTTGCTGTCCGTTTTTTCAAGATAGTTCAGCGCCGCAATGTGCCCCTTCGCCAGATCGACCACATGGATGTAATCACGAACGCCCGTGCCGTCCACGGTATCGTACTGATCGCCGTAAACGCTCAGATACGGGAACTGCCCGAGCAGGGTGCGGGTGATGTAGGGGGCAAGGTTGTTGGGGGCCTTCTGACCGCAGTCCTCGCCGATGAGCCCGGAGGGATGCGCGCCGACGGGGTTGAAGTAGCGCAGCGAGGCAAAGCGGAAGTTGTCGCGCTGCCGCGCGAAATCATGCAGGAGCAGCTCGTTGAGATACTTGCTGAACCCATACGGGCAGCAGACCTTGCCGACAACATCGCTCTCGCGGTTCGGCATGGTCTCGGGCGTGCCGTACACCGTTGCCGAGGAGGAGAACACCAGCTTGTACACCTGATGCTTTTCCATTGCGTTGAGAAGATGGAAGGTAGACGTCAGGTTGGTGTCGAGATATCTTCCGGGGTCTTCAACGGACTCCGCGACGGATTTTAAGCCCGCAAAGTGGATCACGGCGTCAATGCGGTTTTCCGCGAAGACCTTTTCAAGCGCGGCGCTGTCCAGCAGGTCTAACTTGTAGAAAGCAGGCCGTTTGTTCGTGATCTTCGCAATGCGGTCGATCACCTCGACCTTGGAGTTGCACAGATTGTCTGCAATGACAACGTCATAGCCGGCATTCAGAAGCTCCACCACCGTGTGGCTCCCAATAAAACCCGTACCGCCCGTCACCAATATCGTCATGGCTCATGTTCCTCTCTTTTCCGTTTGTTTCTTGCCGATTTCGCGTTTTTTGCTCAAAGCAATCCCTTCTGCTCTAACTTTGACATATACCAGGACTTTTTCAGACTCTTTTCATTGGCATAGGTATAGACAACGGTGTCTACAAGCCCAAGATCGCCGTTGTTGTCCCGGATGAGCGTTTCCATGGCGCGGATGACCTCGTCCATCTTCCCGTCGCACTCCTTTTCCAAGGCGTTCGCCCGGGAAAGATAGCCCTTTGCCATCTTCGCAAGCTGAGTCGTTGTCCGCTTTTCCGCGGGCAGCGCCAGATACTCCGCCTTGGCGTCGGCATACATCGTATCGAGCGCCAGCGTGTACTCCTCGCGCAGGACGTAGACCTTGGCGATGAGCGCCGACAGCTCCTTCTGATAGCTGCTTTCCGCGCTCTCTTCGCTCTTCTCGCCCGCGGCCGCCGCGTCCGGCGTCTCAGGTGCAGCGTCCGTTTTGCCGCCGCTTTCCGGGCGGCTTGCCGGGACAGCGCTCTCCGCATCGGGTTGGGAGGGTTCCCCTCCCCCGCTGCCCGTCAGGCGCTCCATAAGCTGCTCCTGCGTCATCGAGCCGTCGCGCAGCGCCTGCCGCTCCTCCTCCGTGACCTCGCGCACCGTGACCTCGCTCGCCGAGCGCACCGCCTCTTCGATCATCTGACGGTTTTCCTCCAGCTTTTCCTCCAGCTCGTCCGATGTGTGCTGCGTCGCGGCATGGATCGCTTTTAAGTTATCGCGCTGCCACCAGAAAAGCCCCGCCAGCGATACCGCCAGCAGTACAAGAATGGTGCAGAGAATGGTTTTACGCCGTTTCAAGCCGTTTCCTCCACTTTTTTGAGGTCCATTTTCCTCATCCACCAGTTCCAACGCCTGTTATGAGACTTCTGCCGTTGCTCGACCGTTGATCTCCTCCGGGGAAGTATATGTCGGGACCATCTCCCGCAGCATGGTGATCAGATCCTGAGGCGGTATGTCGCGGGTGACGGCTTCATCCAGCCGCAGCAGGTCTCCCATGATGACATCCTTTGAAATCTCTTGCTGCTGCTCAACGAAGATCTTCTCATTGCTTGTTTTGGAGAGTGTTCCACTGCGCATCAGCAGCTCCTCATAGAGCTTTTCGCCGGGGCGCAGGCCGATCTCCTGAATGGTGATATCCTTATCCAGCTCCAGTCCGGACAGGCGGATGAGGTTTTCCGCCAGTTCCAGAATCTTCACCGGCTCGCCCATGTCCAGAACGAAGATCTCGCTCCGCTTTGCCATGGCGCCCGCCTCGAGCACCAGCTGGGCAGCCTCAGGAATGGTCATAAAATAGCGGATGATGCGCCTATCCGTAATGGTGACGGGGCCGCCCTCCTGGATCTGCTTTTTGAACAGGGGCACGACAGAGCCATTGGAGCCGAGCACATTGCCAAACCGCACTGCGCAGAATTCTGTGGGGCTGTCCGTCCTGCTTTGCAGGATCATCTCGCAGAAGCGCTTGGTCGCGCCCATGAAGTTGGTGGGATTCACCGCCTTATCCGTGGAGATCATGACAAACTTTTTGACGCCGAACTTCTCCGCCGCCCGCACCACATGATATGTGCCGAAAATGTTATTCTTGATGGCCTCCTCTGGGCATTCCTCCATCAGCGGGACATGCTTGTGGGCCGCCGCATGGAGCACGATGTCAGGGCGATACATCTGAAACAGGCTGTAAACTTTTTCCTTATCTCGCACGGAGGCGATCTCCACCCGCAGGTTCAGCCGATCGCCCCATACACGCCGCAGCTCCTGCTGGATATCATAAGCATTGTTTTCGTAAATATCCAGAATGATGAGCTGCTTGGGCTGATATTTGGCGATCTGACGGCAAAGCTCGCTGCCGATGGAACCGCCGCCGCCGGTCACCAGAACGGTCTGACCCTGCAAGAAATCCGTCAGGATCGCCGTGTCCAGCTTGACCGGCTCTCTGCCAAGCAGATCTTCCACCTGCACATCCTTCACCGCCGCCATGCTCACCTCGCCGTTCACCAGCTGGTAGATCCCCGGCAGGCTCCGTACACGGCAGCTCGTTTTCTGGCAGATGTTCAGGATCTCTTTCTTATCCTTGGCAGACGCTGCGGGGATGGCAAGGACGATCTGCGTGATCCGCTCCTTTTTGACCATCTCGGGGATCTTCTCCCGCCCGCCGACGATGGGCACGTTCCCGATGTACTTGCCCTGCTTGCTCTTGTCGTCGTCGATGATGCAGCAGACATGGCTTTTTAGCTGCGGCGTGACGGAGATCTCCCGCAGGAGCATTCGCCCCGCCTCGCCCGCGCCGATGAGCATGACGCGCTCGCCCTCCTGCCTTGCCTGACGGGCGGAGCTTGCGAACATCCGCAGAAAGCGGAAGGTGCAGCGCCCGCCCACCAGCAGGAACAGCTGGAACAAAAGCTCCATGAAGAGCACGCTCCTCGGCTGGTGATAGCCGAAAAGCGCCGCCGGCACATGGAACGCGCAATAGGCGAGGACGACGGATATCACCATCTCGGCGACATCATGGGCGCTGACGTAGCGCCAGAGATAGCGGTACATCCGGCGCGGCCAGAAGACCGCCGCCGTGACCAGGAACTGAACGGGCAGAGCACGAAACCACGGCTCAAGATATCCGGAAGGCACCTGCTCAAAGTCGAAGTCGAAGCGCACCAGCAGCGCAAGACCGCCCGCCACAATGATGAAAATAGCGTCCATCAGGAGGAAGAGCACCGTCTGGACGGGGACGCTTTTTTGAATCGTTTTCATACTATGCCCCCATGGATCTGCGGTAAAAGGCAGTCCCTCCACTGCCTTTTACCGTACTCTTTTGAATTCTCCGCTCAGCGGAGGGCGACGCTGTCAGACGCCTCGCAGATGTTCTTCCACGCCCAATGGGTCTGGGGGACATCCGGGTACTGGCGGGCATTCTCGTAAGACTGACCTGCCATGCAGCGGCCCAGCAGACGGTTCAGCAGAACGGCTGCCTGCGCGCGGGTGATGTGCTGATTGGGGGCAAACTGCCCGTTGCCGACGCCGTTGACCCAGCCGAAGGACGCCGCCGTAGAAATGGCGTCAAACGCCCAGTGGCTGGCGGGCACGTCGGTAAAGGTCTCTCCGCTCGCGGAGACCTGGGTGAAGCGGGCGCAGATGGTGACAAACTCGGCGCGGGTGATGGGCTGATTCGGGGCAAACTTGCCGTTGCCGACGCCCTCCACGATGCCGAGAGAGGCAAGGGCATTCACCGCCTCGGCGCACCAAAGCGTGTCGGGGACGTCCGTAAAGGTGGATTTGGAGGAAACCTTCTGCTCCTTCAGCAGGCGGTAGAAGATCTGCGCCACCTGTCCGCGGGTAACGGAGCTTGCGGGATAGAACCTGCCGTCCGCCATGCCCTGCATATAGGCAATGTCCTGATCGGTGTTCAGCTGCTTGGCGATGCCGGTCACATTGGGGTCGGCGACCATCACGGCGCGAACGGACACGCTGCTTTCGGGCATGGTGAAGGTGTAGACGCCGTCAGACTGCTTGCTCACGGGAATGTCGTTGCCGCTCACATCCTTGACCGCCAGATCGGAGAGGACATAGCCGTTCGACGCGGCGCTGTCCCGGATGACGGCGGTCCCACCCTTGGGCAGGGTATTCTTGTCCGCGCGCAGCGAGCTGTTCGGCACGGGCTCCACAACGATCTTGTGGCCGTCGGGCGTGGGCACGACGGGCGGATTCATGCCGCTGTCCGAGCCGGTGGTGTAGGCCTTGAGCGTCACGGTCACGGTGTAGAGACGACCGTTGTCCCGGTAGGTCACGCGGTTGACGCGGTCGACCGTGAGGTTTGCGAAGGTGGAGGAAAGGCTCTTGAGCGTATCCTTGAAGGAGCTGTCCACGCTGTCATAATACTTCTCAACGTACACATTCCACGCGCTCTCGCCCTGCCGGAACGCCTCGGCGCCCGTGTCCACGATGGTTCTGAGGCCGGTTCCGGCGAAAATGCTCTCCAATTCGCCGTATTTGCTGTCGACGACGGAGGCAAGCTCCGATGCAAGGGGCGTGCTCATCGTGCCATACCGGCTGGAGGAAGCGCTGAGCGTCCGCTCCACGCCGTCGGCATCGGGACCGGTGATGGTCACATCGACATAATAGGTCGTGGCTGCCAGCGCGGTCTGCGACAGCAGCGTGCACAGCACCAGCATCAGTGCCAGCGTTCTCGCAATGTTCCGTTTCATGTTCATCTTCATCCTCCATTGTATAATAAGTTGTAAGAATCACGTTTCTACTTTTTCAGACAATGCCCTCAAGATGCAGCGTCTCGCTGTGCAGCCTGCCCGGCAGGGCGCTGTGATGGGTGGCGAATACCGCCGCCGGATACGCGCCCGTCAGCTCTGTCAGCAGCTGCGCCTCCGTATCCTCGTCCAGCGCCGAGGTGATCTCGTCAAGCAGCAAAAAGCGCGGGGCGGAAAGCATCGCGCGGGCGATGGCAAGGCGCTGGCGCTGTCCCGCTGACAGACCGCCCCCCTCTTCGCTCAGGACGGTTTCAAGGCGGTCGGGCAGGTCGCGGACAAAGCCGCATTGCGCCCGATCCAACACCTCCCAAAGGGCGGCGTCATCCGCCTCGGGCTTTGCCAGCAGCAGATTTTCGCGAATACTGCCGGAAAAGAGCCAGGGCGTCTGTGGGACATAGCCGAACAGTCCCCGCACGGCAGCGGAGCAAGGGAGCTCCCCCCGCTCGGTTTCAAGGTATACCCGGCCCTGCTGGGGGTGATAAAGCCCCAGAATGAGGCGGAAAAGTGTGCTTTTTCCGCTCCCGGATATTCCCGTGAGGCAGGTCCAGCAATCGAGCGGCAGCCGCGCGGAAAAATTCCGCAGAACAGGCTGTTCCTCGCCCTCATAGGAAAAGGTGACATTTTCAAACACGATGGCGCGAAAGACGTCGTCCTCCGCCGCCGCTTGTCCCGGTGCCTCCCCAGGCAGGGAATACAGCTCATCCAGCCGCGCCTCCGCCGCGCGGACGGCTGCCAGCCGGGACTGAACGCCCGACAAGCCCGTGAGCGGGCTTTGGAACATCGCGAGGAGCTGTAAGAGCGCCGCAAGGTCGCCGAAGGAGAGCCTTCCTTCCCGAATGGCGATGCCGCCCCAGACAAGAAGAACGGCGTATCCAAGCTGCAATACGGCGGAAAACCCGGTTCCGACCCCCGTTGAGAAGACGCGCAGGCGCTTGCGCTCGCGCAGCCACTCCTTCTGCCGTCCTTCAAAGCGGCGGACAGCCTCCTCCCCCGCCGTCATGCTGCGCAGAAGCTCCGTATGCTCCAGGATCTCCTGCGTGCAGCCCGTCAGACCTTCCTCCGCCTGACGCACGCGCAGATGCCGCCGCGTCAGATACTTTCGCAGCAGCCGCCCGCCGGCGATCGCCAGCGCGCCCGCGCCTACGACCGCAAGGGCAAGGGGGATATTGACGAAAAACAGCGCGGATGCGGCGCAAAGCAGTCGGATGAGCTGCCCCGCCACCTGGGGGCGGCCGACGATCCGCCATTCGCAGACGGTGTAAGCGTCCTGCGTCAGGCGGCTGAAGACCTGCCCGCTGTGGTAGCGGCTGTATGCCTCCGCATCCTTGCTCAAAAGCGTATCAAGCGTGTCGCGCCGCAGCGATACCGCCGCGCGGTCGACCGTCCTGCCGGAAAGCAGGTCAAGCCCGCCGTCGAGCAGCGGGAGAGCCAGCGCCAGAAACAACAGCACCCAGCCCCACGGACTGCCGCCCTCATCCAGCACCCGGCGGCTCACCAGGGCAAGCGCCGCGATGCCGAACGCCTGCGCGGCGATGCCTGCATACAGCAGCGTGAGCGGCGCTTTGTACGCGCCCGCCGCCTTTTTCTTCGACTGACTCATCTCATCTTCTCCCGCGTATCAGTCCCCTCCGTGCCCGCTGAAGGAATCGCAGCAGCCTCAGCAAGGGGCGACGGGCGGGAAAGGTATAGACCCAGAAGTGTTCATAAAGCCGGTAGGGTCGGGACAGGGCGGTTTCCCGCCAGCGTCCCTTGCGGCGAAAGGCGGTGACATAGGCAAGGACTTGTGCTTTATAGACCTGCTCCCGCTCCCACTGCGCGTCGCCGCAGCAGATGCAATCGCCAGACGCGCTCAGGCGGATGACGCGGTGCAGGATATAACTGCCGTCCGCCCTCTGATAGAGGGCGATATCGCCTGGTTGCACGCGGCGATCGAGCCGCGCAAGGCGTACCATGTCCCGCCCGCCGGCAAACAGGGGCCACATACTGTTTCCTGTTACCGGAAGGAGCGCTTCTCCGTGCGCGAGCTGCTCATCGAGCAGTTCGCGCAGCTGCGCCATGGGGATCTGCCGGACCTGCATCTTACAGACCGTCCACCGCGCCGACGGGTCTCAGCTTGTCAAGAAAGGTGGCTGCGTCTGCCTCCGCCTGCTCCCGTTCGACCGAATACACGGCGCATAAGGCGTCTCCAAGGCTTTGGAGCGTCTGTTCCTGTTCCAAAAGGTCCCATAAAAATGCGCCGGTCTCGTTTACGGAGATCATTCCCGGAAACGCTTCGGCAGCCGCCCCCAAAGGGACGATGACCGACATATCTGCGACCCGGCGCAGGATGAAATTCTCATTTCTTCGCATATTCCCTCTCCTGTTCTGCGCGCGCTGCGGTGAAGATCGCGTCGCTGCGGTGAAGGAGCGTTTCCAGCGCATCCTCCGTCAGACGCTTTTTGGCAACGGCAGCGGCAGGGCCCAGATCGGGTGTGCGCCGCTGTGTGCCGTGACAGTCGGATGCAAGGAAAAAGGATTGCCCCTCCCTCAGCAGCCGAAGGAGTTTCCACCGCTCCATGGGATGCAGCAGGCATCCGGCGCTGAGCTGGATGGGGACGTTCAGGCGATACAATTCCTGTATGTGCTCTTTCTTCTGCCGCCCCAGATACCGCTCCAGATGCGCCAGCACCGGCGTAACGCCGCTCTGTGCCGCCAGAGAGTAAATCTGGTCGATCATGCTGCCGCTCCAAGGGGTGAAGGGCAGTTCCAGCAGCAAATAACGGCTCGAACCGAGACACAGCGCCTCAAGATCGTCCCAATGGTTCATATTTGGCATCCATGCCACCTCTGCACCCAACACAAGGTCAGGAAAAGGTTCGGCGGTTTTCTTCATCGCTGCGGAAAGATGCTCCCAAGCGGCTTGACGACGCGCGAGAAACTGCTCTATGCTCTCCCTGTCCCGATGAAAATGGGGGGTGAGCGCTACACCCGTAACGCCCTGCGCTGCCTCCATGCGGAGCATTGCAAGACTGGCTGCCGTGTCCGGCGCGCCATCGTCCATGCGGGGCAGAATATGGGTGTGAAGATCGGTCATGGGATGCTCCGTTCCCCGCTGTCCGGCTTCTCCTGTCCGTATCCGTAACCGTAGCCGTGCCCATAGCCGTAGCCGCGTCCGTAGCCGTAGCGTCGATAGCCGTATTTCCGATATCCGTAGTATCCGCTCTCCCGCGGCACTTCGTTGAGAACAAAGCCGAGGATCTTCGCGTGGGAGCGCTCTAACTGCTCCACCGCGCGCAGGACGCTCCCGCGCTCGGAAAGACCCGCGCGTACCACGAACAGCACGCCGCTGCTCTCCGGCACCAGAACGCAGGCGTCCGTCACCAGATTGACGGGAGACGTATCGAGAATGATGTAATCATAGTTCTCCTGCAAGCTGTCAAGCAGCGCTTTCATGCGGGAGGAACCGAGCAGTTCCGACGGGTTGGGCGGCACGTCGCCGGCAAAAATGACGTCAAGATCCTCAATGCCGGAATCATGGATGGCCTTTCCAAGCAGCTCCGGCTGGATAAGCAGGTTGCTCAGTCCTACCTTTTCCTTCGCGGACAGCAGACGCGCCAGCTTGGGACGGCGCAGGTCACAGTCGATCAGAAGGACGCGCTGCTTCATCTCCGCATAGGAGATGGCAAGGTTGAGTGCGGTGATGCTTTTTCCTTCGGATTGCATGGCGGAGGTCACGATCAGGACCTTGCACGCCGTCTCGTCCGCCAGGGAAAAAGTCACGTTGGTCCGCAGGGTCTTATAGGACTCGCGGATGAAAAAATCGCTCTTTTCCGAGAGGATGTTTTTCCGCTCCACTTCCATGATCGCGGCAGTATCCGGCGCGTCGTGCCGCCGAGATCTCCGCAGAAGAGAAAAATGCTTTTTTTTCATGTCGCCTTACCTCTCTCCGCCGTGCTCATCGGCTTTTTGTGCGCTGAGCCCCGCCTTTTTCCGCTCATTTTCCGCAAAGGAGGGGATCTGCCCCAGCATGGGCAGGTCGAAAAGCTGCGTCAGGTCTTCCTCGTTCTTGATGCGAACGTCCATCAGATACAGCAGCGTGACATAGACGACCGCGAGAAGCAGACCCACCGCGCAGCCCAAAAGGGTATTTTTCCGATAGCTTGGGGTATAGCGGCTCGTGGGCACCTTGGCATGGTCGATGATCTTGGTGGAGCTGCCCTCGACAAATTCCTCGATCTCCCCGGGGGCGACGGTCGCCACCGCATTGGCGATCTTTGCCGCCATCTCCGGATCGGGGTGGGAGATGTACACCGAGAACAGCTCGGTCTCATCCACCTGCGCCGTCGTCATCATGCCGCGGATCTCAGCCGCAGAGTAATCAAGCTTCGCGTTCTTTACCACCTTTTCCAGCACGGTATCGCTGCGGATGATATTGACATAGGTGTTGACGAGCTGCTGGGAGGTCGCGAGGTTGGCCGCACTGATATAATCCACCTGCTGATTCGCCTTTATATTGTTGACGTAAATGGTGACGTTGGCACGATACAGCGGCGTAATGAAATTGGCGGTGTAGATCAGGGAGATCACCGCGGCGGCAAGCGCGCACAGCAGGATCAGCCGCCACCGCCTGAGGTAAAGCAGCAGCAGCTTCCAAAGGTCGATCTCCAGAATGTCGCTGGATCGGTTGATGTTGGATTCGTTCATGGTTGTATTTCCCTTTCTGTCTGCGTTTGGACAGATCTTGAGCGGGGCTTTCCGCCCCTTTTGGCGAGAGACCGCCTGAATAGTCTAAAGGCGGCACAAAAAGCCGCATATCAATCGGTACTCTTTGTGCCGCTTCCGTCCACTGGCAGCGGGCAGCACGGCGTTTGCGTACTGCCTCCTGTCAATCGATGGCTTTGGCTTGATCCGGGAACAGTCTCTCCCGGACAAAATAGGCGGCGCTGTCGTCATTCCGGCAAATCAGCCGGAACACGTTCGTCTCCCGCAGGAGACGGTCTGCCGCGGCAAGCAGCCGGTCCATGTCCTCCCGATGCAAACGGAAGGGGGTCTGGCTCAGCAGCAGAGGTAAAGCCTCCGCCGGAGTGAGCGGCTGTAAAGCGTTTTCCTGCCCCTGAAAGAGGAAGCAGATCGCGCGCAGGGGCGCGCTGCGGTTCTGATGCAGCGCCTCCTTGCCGCACCATGGCGTGCCATAGACCTGCCACACACCGCTTTCGCGGCGCAGGGCAGGCTTGTCGTCATTCAGAATGGACGCGCCGAACAGGCGCACCCATTTTTCCGTGTGGGTGGATTTCCCCGTGCCCGGCGGCGCGGAAAAGCACACGGCCTGTCCGCCATATTCCACCGCCGAGGCGTGGAGCATCATCCCCTCGTGGGACAGAAGCCCCACGGCAAAGCAGTCGCCTGTGGCGATGTACTCCGCAAGGTCCTCCGTTTCCAGCTCGGGACAGAGCGACAGCGCCTCCGCGCCGCCCACGCGGATGGTGATATCCGCCGCGCCGCCCCGGGCGGAGGTCCGATAGACCTCCGCCTGGGCAGCCGTGCGTCCCTTGGGGGACATTTCAACGATCAGATCAGCGATTCGGTAACGCATTACTTTTTGTTGATCTTTCCATTCTCGCTCCAGTAGGTGCGATTGCTCGTGACGCTGGCAGCGGTCCCGAAGGGCTTGTAGCCCCATTGCTGCAAGGCAACCTCGTCCTCTTGCGACCCCGGAGCGGCCAGCGCCTCCATCGGCGCAAGAAGGATCAGCTCAGCGGACGGAGCGATATAAGGTTTTTTTATCGTTTTCATCATGCTGATTCACTCCGTTTACGGGTTGGGGATGTTCAGCGCTTTAAGGAATTTGTCGAGGATATCCTTCTGCGCAGGATCGAGTTCACCGGGGTTCGTCCAAGCGTCCTCGAAGCTCAGCTTTCGCGGATCACTCTGCTGCTTTCCACCGTTGTCGAACGATGCCTGCGCGGTGGCAGAGATCTTCGTCTGATAGGCAGCGGTGTCGTTCTTGTTGAAGGAACGCATCAGGTATGCCTCGAAGAGATAGGCGTCACCACTGCAAACGACTTTGCTATCGCTCTCCACTCCATCAGCGGGCATATTGGGAAAGACCGTACCGGCAGTAAACTCATAATTGGCTTCGCCGAGCGGCTTGTCATTTTCACCCTTCAGCGTAAAGCCCAGAGACGTTAGGTATTTCTTTGCCGCTTCGTCGCCTTGGAACTTGCCGATGAAGAACAGCGCGCACTGCGGGGCCGCCAGCTCGAAGCGGTAGCCGGTGACGGAGATGTTGAAGCGGTGGAAGGACAGATTTTCGGTTCTACCATCTTCTTCCAGTCCCTGAATGGCAACATAGCGATCGTTGGTATCACCCGGCGTCTGGTAGGTCGGGGCGCAGCCCGTCACCGTGCCGACGATCTTGCCCTTCGGGGCGGTAGTATAGTCCGCCTTCGCAGAGCTGTCCATGCCGGAAAGCTTATAGCCGCTCTTTACCGTGATATCGCCCTTCACCGTGCAGCCGTTCAGGTCGAGATAGAGATCCTTGCCAGTGGTGCTATTCTCGGTGGTGATATCCTCGGTGGTGCTGTGCAGCATTTTGATGTAAGTGTTGCCGTTGCTGTCTTGCGGGAATTGCTTGACCGCTTCTTGCAGGGTGGGATGATATGTCGTCTTATTGTCGGTGCTGTCAATGATCGCCGCGAAATCCTTCAACCATTTGCCTTTGTCGCTTCCGCCGCAGGTCGGGCAGGTGCAGTAGGGGATGGTTTGGCCGGCGCTGGCGTTTGCGGTTTCGGTGTAGCTGCCGTCGAAGTTTTTCAGCTTGGCGGCGGTGATGGAGATGTTGTGGTTTTTTACATTTGAGCCTTCTTGCGTGTACTGATGGGTAATGGTTTCCGTACCAGGCGCGCCCTGCTGGACATATTTGCCGGTTTTGTTGCTGCTGCAAATGTCAGCGCCGCCTTTGGTGGTGTAGATGGCGCCAATAGCCGTTACACTGCCGTTCACATCCATCTTAACGTCTTTAAGGTCTGCATTTGTGCGGTTGTACGCCTTGCCCGGTGCATATGCCACCGCTTTGAACTTACCTCCGTTAACAAAGTTTTGGGCGACCCACTCGTCACGGTCATAGATGTAGATGCTCTTGCCGCTGGACACCACCAGCTCGGCGCCCTTGGCGATGGTGGTCTCCACGCCGGGCAGCAGCGACGCCGTCTGGTTGATCGACAGCTTGCTGCCCGAGGTCAAATCAACAGTCATATTGTTGGTAAATGGCAGGACATAGCTGCTGGAGCTGACACTCATGCTTCCCAGCTTCAGGTTCAGGCTGTTGACCTCCGCCACACCGTCGATGGTATAATGGATGCGGTCGGTGGCGCCGTCATACGCCTTGGTCAGGCTGCCGGAAACCAGCTTAAACATACCCTTGTCACCGATAAAGGGAATGGAGGTGGGGTTGATCTTCCTTATGGCGTATACCGCAGTATACGCCGTCTCGCTGGCGCCGGCGTGCAGGGTCAGGGGTACCTCCACATTCTGCACGGCGTACTGGCTAAAGGGGAACACCTTGTTGCCCATATCAGAAGATGCCGAGCCGCCGCGGAAGTCCAGAATCTGGTACCACTCGTAGACAGAGCCACCGCGCTCCACGGTGACAGAGCCGCTGCCGGAGATGAAGCCCCATGCGTACAGGCTTGCGCCGGACTGCACGTCGATGGCGCTGCCGGACTCCATTTTGATGTAGCCATAGGGCCCGACCATCTTGCCAGAAGCGCCGCCTGAGGCGGCATAATACTGACCGCCGATGCTGATGGCCGCCCCGCTTGCAAGGGTGAGGGAGCTGCCCGCCGCCATGGTCAGCGTCCGGAAGGGCTTAGCGGTCGGGGTAGAGGTGATGGCGGTCGGGGTACTGGTATAGCAGGTCTTGGCCGCATCGAAGGGGATCAGCAGGGTGACCTTACTGGGGATGGTGTAGTTCCCCGTGATCTTACCGCTCTCGGCGAGTGTGATGATAGCGGGCGGGTTCTTCTGCGCCTCCGCGATCGCGTCGTTCAGGTCGTCAAACACCTGACCGCCGGTTTCAAAGAGCGCCAGCTCCTTGCTGACGAATCGCGCCGTGATGGTACGGTTACTGTCAAAGTTCAGGGCGGTCTTGGCATCGGTGCTGATGTACTTTCCGCTGGCCACATCGTACCACCCCTTGAAGCGGTAGCCCTCCGCCGGGGTTGCCTCCACCTGATAGGCGGTCATGGAGCTCTGGGTGTGGGTGTATACCTCGGTGATAGTCTTCCCGTCCACAGTGTAGCTGCCGTTTTCTGCGGGCTGAAAGGTCACAGTTGCGCTCACATTAACCACAAGGCTGATATTGGTTATCGTGATCTGGGTATCGGCGTCGGTACTGCCGGATTCGATCTCCACCTCAACGGTGCCGCCGGCTGCAAGCTCCTTGCTGAAGCTGCCGCTTGTGGAGGTCGTGGTGTTGTCCACCAGAATCGTCCCTTCGCTTACCACGACGGTGTAGTCAAAGGACAGCGTCGCCTTTGTGGTCTTGTTGTTTTTGATGGTCAGCGTAGAACGGTAGTTACTGCCACCGCCGCAGCCTGACCCAGACGTAGACCGAGCCTTACCGATGATCTGCATGCTACTGGCGGACCACGCGTTGTCCGCAGTGCCATTAAAACTCAGTCCAATGTTCTGGTCGGCTAAACCGGTCACGGTTCCGCTGGTCGCCGCCAGCGCCGGCAGCGTCATCGCCGGAAGCATCGTCAGTATTGTGACAAACGTCAGGAGCAGCGACACAAAGCGCCTGCCAATTCGTTTAACCATTCCGTCGTCCTCCAGTTTTTTTCTCTTTTTTTCGCAATTCGCCGTAAATGCTGATGCCGATCCCCAGCGACAGCAGCGCCCAGAGATGGGAAACATGCAGAATGCTGTCCGTTCGGTCCGAGAAGCGGAGCGTCTCGGTCACGAAGCGGAAAATGCCGTAGGAGATCATATAGATGGGGTAGATCATGCCCCGCGCGCTGCCGGAGAGTACCTTGCGCCACAGGCGCGAGAGCAGGAGGACATAGAAGAGCAGCTCCAGCTCGCGTGTGGGGAAGCGCAGATGCGTCAGCCCCTCGATGGGGATGTGCGCCCCCAGACAGCATCCTGAAATCATGCAGTTCAGGCGGGCGCACATCAGCGTGAATACAAGGCAAATGGTGAAAACATCGAACACATCCGCTGTTTTCTGCTTGGCGAGCTTCGCCACGCCCCAATAGAACAGGGGCATGAAGAAGACGCCGCCGAACAGGCTCATATTGCTGAAATTTCCGGTTTCAAACAGCGCGAACACCTTCACGCTGAGAACGCCGAGAACCGTGTGCAGCACGGAAAGGAGCAGCACAGAAAGCCAGCGCAGATGCAGCCGCTCGCGGCAGCGGTGAAGCCAGTAGACGTTGAACAGCGTCCCGCAGCCGAGCAGCAGAATAAGCGCATGGTCAGAGAGCCAAGTGAGCAGAGCCATGTTTAGGTTTTAGAGTTCAGAATCGACTGCAGCAGGGCAAGCGTCTGGTCGTCGTTGAAGGCAGTGTTGCTGGAAATGTTGAACTCAACACCGCTCTTTCTGCTTTCGTCGATGATCTGCAGCGCGCCAAGGTACGCCTTCATGTCTGCCTTAGCACCCTTATTCTCGTTTTGCAGATAATCTTGCGGCTTACCGCCTTTATTTCCATCATCCATCAGGGCTGTAAGGAGATCTTTAATGTCATCTTTGCTCGTAGGTTTGGTCGTCTTAAGCTTTTCCTTGAACGTCTCACTTGCATAGTCCGAGTTGCCATAGGCGGTCATGGTGCCATACAGAAGAGCTGCCTTTGTAAGCGGGTCGTTTTGTTTGAGATAAATATCGGTCAGTACACTTTCGGGATTCTTTATTACGTCATTCAAAAACCCATCTTTGTTCATCTCTTGCGCTTTGGAAGCGACATAAAGAATGGTGGCGTTTGCGATCTCCGTATGGGTGGGCTTTCTCCCCAGCTTTTTTTCGAGATCAGTTGTTATCTTCGTATAGTCGGCTTCGGGCATCCATTTGGTCAGATCGCCGTCGCTGCCTAGCCAATTGGTAAACAGTTTGGAAATGTCGTTGCAGGTATTTGCCAATTCCACTCCGTGACCATTCAGATTGGAGTTTTTGAAATCGGCAAGAAGCTTCTTTTGGTCATCGGTCAGCTCGCGCTCCTGGATGGGCAGAATGATCGTATTGTAATTGCTGTCGTCCGCATACTTAGACGTGCGGTACTTCACCGAGGTTGCCCAATCAGAGCCAAAGGCGTTTTTCAGCCACTGCTCAACGATTTCCTTGTCATTATCGCCATGGTCGGAAGTAACGGTAGCGTTTCCATTAGTAACTTTAACGCGGGCAAATGCGCCGGGGTTCTCATACTTGCCGATCTCACCGGCGTAGATGATGTTGCGATACAGGGTCTCGTCCAGACCCTCGTTGGTGCGCTTAATGTAGCCGCCGTAGCCCACCGTGCCGATGCCGGCTAAAATGCCGATGATCGCGATGACTACGACCAGCTCTACCAGCGTAAAGCCTGCGCTGCCGCGCAGCTTGTTTCCCACTTGCTTTTTCATGTTGTTTCCTCCTCAATATATTTGTTTTCTTTTTGAGAATTATATGAACAGATGATTACTCTGTGGTTTCCTTTCCTGTCTTCCAGTTCAGCACGCCGTAGCCCACGATGCGCGAATCCCCCAGAGAGTAGCGCTGGACGGCGACCCTGCCGCCGCTGTTGCCCTCGATGGTGTAAAGGAAATTCCCTTCCACGCACAGCACCGCGCCGACGTGGTCGGGGTCCTTGCCGCCGTCCGGGTCGGTTCCCCCGTCCCAATCGAAAAAGACGTAGTCGCCGGGGATGGGCTTATTGTTGGTGTCACCGCGTTCGCGCCACATACGGCTATCCTTGAATCCCTTCATGCCCTCATCCACGTCTGCGAAGCTGGGCGGATCGCCGTTGATGGAGGCTTTCTGCTGATCGGCTGCCCACGAGAGGAAGCAGCCGCACCAGGGAGTGTATTGGTTCCAGCCGGGGTGACCCTCGTAGCCGTCGATGTACCATTGGGAGAAGTAAGTGTAATCGCTGCCGCCCTTGATCTCTCCCCTGCTGTCGTACTGTCCGGCAAGCGTCTTTAAAAACGCGAAGCGCGCGTCCTTTTCCACCGTAGACGGCAGAGTCGGCAGGGGCGGATTCTCCAGCTTTTCCTGCGCCTCCACTTTGCCGACGCTGTCACCCTCGATCCCGGTGCGGCAGAAAACGGAGGTGCTGTAGCTGTGCGCCGCGGTCGCGAAGGTGAAGGTCACGAGGCTGCCGTCCAGATCGACCCGCGCGCCGCGCAGGTTGTCCAGCAGCACCTGATCGCCGCTCGTGCCGCTTGTGAGCGTTCCGCTGTTGTAGCGCAGCAGCACCGCGCCGGGAGTGCCGTCGGCAGTCTTTCCCTGTAGCTGCCAGCCGTCGGAGAGCGGCTCCACGCGGTAGATCTTGCCGCTGGCGGAGAGATCCTCCAGCGCGGAGAGCACGATGCGCACGGTCTGCTGCTCGCCCGCCTCCTTCTGCGTTGTTTGATGCACCCGCAGTCCGAGCAGCATCAGCGACGCTGCGGCTGCCAGCACGATGGAGCTGACAGCGACGGTCACCAGCAGCTCGACCATGGTAAAGCCGCTGTTGTTTCGTTTCATCCGCTCGCCCCTCCTTCCGCTGTCAAGTGGGTGATGGTGTAGGTGATGTAGTGGTGCGTGGCCTTGCTGACCTTGGCGGTGTACTTTATGACTTCTTTGAACGTTCCGTTGGGCTGTGGCTCCTGTTTCTCGATTTTTTTCACTTCGTATTTGAGTTCCATCTTGAGCTTTGTCTCGATGCGAACGGCATCGTTTGCGCGGGTAAGGGCAAAGGTGCAGAATTCGACGTCGGTATCGGTGCCATCAGGTGGCAGAGTGCAGCCGCCCGCTAAAGTCTTCAAGTTCTCAACGTATGCTTTTTTTGCCTCTGCCTTTGCCTTATCTTCCGAGTCGTATTCCTCGGAATCCCGCAAGGAGCTTACGTGCTCCGCCAGCGCCACGAATTTTTCGATCTCGCCCTCCGCCTGATAGAGCTGCCGCGTCTGGCGGATGGAGCGCTCCTGCGCCTGATAATTTTTCAGCGCCGCGGTGCAGACGGACACGGCGACGGCGCACAGCACCAGAACGACGATGAGCACATAGATCAGCGCGTAACCGCCGTTGTCTGTTCGGAGTTTTTTCATGCGCCACCGCCTTCCGGCACCGCGCGGACATACGTTTTCACCGTAACGAGCGGCTCTGCGTGCTTATCCGTCACCGTGACGTGATAATAGGGGTCGCTGTCGTGGTCTTTCTTCGTTTCGATCGTCACATCGGAGAAATCTCTTTCGCGGTAAACGGGACTTGCCTCCGTGACGCCGTCCTTCATCAGGGTCTCCACGGCGGTACGGACGTTCAGATGGGCTTCCATCACGGCCTGGCTGTGGGCGTTGATCCGTCCTGCCAGAATGAGGCTCGTGCAGATGGGCGCGGAGATCAGGCCGATGATGGCGATCGCCACGACGACCTCCAGCAGCGAAAAGCCCGCTGTTCTCTCTTTCCCGATCTTTTTCATGCCTTGTCTCTCCCAATGGGTCAGTTGAAAATGTCCGTCTTACCGGTCGCGGGCGGCGTTACGCCCGGTTCCTCATAGGTGTTCTGAGCGGACGGCATCAGATACAGCGTCAGGGTCATCTGTCCGTCCAGCAGCTTTTTTTCGCTGTCGTAGTTGAAGGTGGCATACCGGATGGAGGTGATGCGCTCATCCGTTGCCAGCGCGTGCACCATGTTCTTGAACTCCCGATAGGAGGCGTGATAGTACACCGTCAGGTTCAAGCCCTCAAGGAGTGCGCCATCGCTCAAGGCCTGCATCGGCGTGATCTCACCGAAAGAAAACTCGATGTCGCCGCCGCTCCCGAAGCGCTGAAGGAAAATATCGTGCAGCTTCTGGGTGTAGCCCAGCTCCTTACTGCCGGTCCCCAGCGTTTTTTCCAGATACAGCAGGTAGAGGAGCTGATCCTCTTCCTGCATCCCGGCGGGGAACTTGTCGTAAAGCGCGGCGCGGCTTTCCTCGATCGCGGCCTCTGCCGGCTCAAGCTGATCCTGCACGTCCTTGTACATCTCGTTTTCGACGATGGTGGTTTGCAGCGCGGTGATCTGAGCATTTAACTGATCTCGCTCCATGACGTAAGCTTCACTGCGGGGGCGGTAGCCCAGAACATACACCAGAACGGCGACCAACAAGAGCAGGACTGACAGGACAGCCTTCCAGTTTCTACCGATCACTTTCACTGGCCCACCTCCACTTTCTCAACCTTGGCGTCGCGATCCAGACCCTTGCGCGTCTGCTCCGCCTGGATCAAGGACTCGTCATAGGACAGCACGACCGTCAGGTAATAGCGGTTGTCGGCAGGCTTCTGCGTCTGAGAAGCGCCGGTGTTGAAGATATCCGGGATGCCTGAGCCGCCGGTTTGATTTTTGAGTTGATTCATCAGGATCCACATCAGCAGATCGTTTTCATCCATGCCCGTGCTGCCGGAGGTGCCGGATGTACCGGAAGTCTGCTGATTCTTCCGCAGCAGCGCGTTGACCGCGGCCACAGTGGCGGCATCCCGCTGGAACGCCGCGCCGCTGTTGATCTCCTTTTGGAGCATCGCAAGGTCGAGCGCGGTGTTGACCGAGCGGAGCTCGCCCATTTCCTTGGCAAGATGGAGCGCAAGCTTGCCGCTCAGCGTCTGATTCTGCCGAATGAGCGCGATCGCTGCGTTGACATTCGTCTTGTTGTCAGTCAGGATATTCAGCAGGTTCGGCAGATATTTGTTCAGCATCACATCGTCGCTCTCATAGAACATGCGGTGCTGATCGGCGTTTTTCCAAATGTCGTCAAAGATCTTGTCGTACAGGATCTGGTCCTTTTCCTCACGGGCGATATCCTCGCGCATCAGCAGGAAAAACTGATACATGGCGGCAGGATCGTTTTGCAGCAGCGAGCGCAGCGCCGCCTTTTCCTGCGCGGCAGTGGCGCTCTTGAGCAGGCTGTCGAGCGGGAAGGAATACTGCTGCACCGGGCCGTAGACGGCTTGCAGCGCGTCCAGCTGGTTGGAGTTCAGGTATTGCAGGCTGAGACGCAGCTTTGCAATATCGGCAGACTCAATGCCAGAAGCAGAGGACGTACTGCCGCTGCTGGGCGTGGTAGGCGTGACCGGCGCGCCGGAATTGCCGGGACGGCTCGGAACGCTGGGGGTGCTCGGCGTGCTCGGCGTCGTCGTGCCGGGGTTGCTCGGAGTGACGGGCGGGTTGGGATTGCTCGGCGTGCCGCCGGTGCCGCCTCCACTGCTGCCGCCGCCTCCGGGGAGCAGACCTTGCAGGAAATCAAGGTTATCGGGGGAAATGGTCATGCCGACCTTCTCCATCATGTCGGCGTAGCTTTCGATCTTCTGGATGGTCGCTTCGTCAACGCCCGCGGCACGCAGCAGCGGGAGCACGTCCTTGATCATTTTGCCGGTGATGCCGTTTGACGCGTTGGGGAACAGCTCATCGAGGGAATAGCCGCCCTCGGTGGGAGGTTCTTCCGTACTGCTTTCCTCGGTACCATCCGCTGCGCTTTCCTCCGTGCCCGGCACGGGGGACTCCTTCCCCGCTTCCTCGTACAGCGCAGCGATCATTTTGTCCGGGGAGTAGGCTTCCCGCGGGCCGATGGTCAGGCTGGAAACGGTGTTGAGGGTCATGAAGGGCACGTCGCGCAGCGCCACGAGGAAATAAGCGGCGTCCTCCTTGCTCTGGAAGGCGACCTGCGCCGCAAGACACAACTCGGTCGTGCTCAGAGCGGTCACCGTTGACTTCTTGGGGAGCTTTGCCTCCAGCTCGCCCAGCACCAGTTCAAGGTTGTCGTTATATGTCCGAACGGAGTCGAATACGGTGTCCCAGTCGGCGCTGTAAGCGTCGTACATACTCGAATAGTTGTGGTAGTTCTCCGCGCAGCCCGCGTTCTGCTGGGCAAGCGCCGTCAGGCGGTCCTGCTGTGCGCGCAGACCGTCCAGCTCCGTGCTCCACGACAGCTTGGAGGTCAGCAGCAGCAGTACGGACGCCGTCAGCGCCGCGCCGCCAAGGAACACAAGACCGTACTGCCACGCGCGGTTGATGGGTGCGCGCGCGCCGGTGATGTGGTTCAGCTCCGGGTCGCCGAAGTCAAGGGCGGTGAGCGCCGCGCCCTGACAGAGCAGCCACTGCGCGCCGTAGTCGGTCTCCGCCATTTCGACGGGGACATTCAGCAGCGACGCGAGCGCCGGGGCAAGCCCCGCCTCCTTCGCCTGACCGCCGGAAAGCACGGCGCTCGTCAGGCGGGCGCGGCCGGGCATGGCGGAGAAGTAGTCGAGCACGATGCCCGCCTCATTGAGGTCGTCCTGCTGGGAATAGCCCCGCTGCAGCAGGCGCTGCAGCTTGACCTGCCCGTTGTGAACGAAGGTCAGCAGCAACAGCTCGCTCTCGGCGTTGATATAGAGGCAGACGCCGTCGTCCGTATCCGCGGAGGACTTCGCGTGCTTTGGCAGGGCAAAGTCCGCGTCCACGGCGGTGGCGTGGCTGTGACCGCAGAAATCGACGGCGGCAACGCTCAGCCCCATGCTGTTGGCAAGGGCGTAGTAGCGGTGGAGCATCGCGCGCGGCACCGCCCAGAGCTGCACGCGCAGATGACGCGCGTCCTCGCGCGCCTCAACGCCCACGCTCTCCCACGAAAGCTGATACTCGCCCGGGTCGATGGGGAAATACTCGTCCATGTTCGCCAGCAGCATCTGGCCGAGACGCTGCTGCTTTTTCACCGCGGGGACGGTGACGCTCTCGCTGATGACCTGCGTGGAGCAGAGCGAAAAGACCACCTTACGGCAGCGGCGGAACAGCCCCTGCCGCAGAACCGGCTCCATCGCGTCGTGCAGGGCGTCCAGCCCCACGAGCTGACCGTCCTCGACCGCGTTCGGCGGCGTGGGCAGGATGACCTGCTCGGAAATGGCGTCGCTGCCCAGCGTCATCTGGGCGATGCGGATCTCCCGCTCGGTGATCTGCACCACCAGCGCCCTGCCGCTCAGCTTTTGCTTGCTCATAAGTGTTCCCTCCCGGACTGTGGGAATGGCACAGCCGTCCCGAAGAACGGTTCTGCCCCTCCCACAGGCTCTTGTTTTTCTCTCGCGGGCAGGTCCGCGCCTGCCCTTTTCTCTCCCGTGTTACAGCCCAAAAAGGCCAAGGTACGCCGCGATGAGCCGGTCGCCCCACAGCGCCGCGACCCAGATGCCCGCGGCAAGATACGGCCCGAACGCCAGCTTGCGGGGCGCGCCGCGTTTCATGCGGATTGAGTGGATGACCGCGCCGGAAACGCTGCCGAGGATCATCGCAAGAAGGATGCGCTGCCAGCCCAGCAGCAGTCCCGCCCCTGCCATCAGCTTGACGTCCCCCATGCCAAGGCCATTGCCCTTCGTCACGAACCACAGCAGGAGGAAAAGAAGGCTCACCGAGAACATGCCGATGAGATACGTTTTCCAGTGCGCGGTATCGCCTGCAAGCTGCACCGCGCCCAGCTGGAAAATCGCAAGGTTCAGCCCGTTGGGGATCTCGAAGGTGCGCCAGTCGATGAGCGCCACGACGATGAGCGCGGAGAAAAGCAGCGAATACAGCACCGCGCGCAGCGGCTCGGCCTGATACAGCCACGCCGCGAGCAGCCATGCGCCGCCGCTGAGCGCCTCGACCACGGGGTACTGGGCGGAGAGCCTTGCGCCGCAGGCGCGGCACTTCCCCCCCTGCGCAAGGTAGCTCACGACCGGCAGCAGCTCATACCAGCGCAGACGATGGCCGCAGGCCATGCAGTGCGACGGCGTTTTCACGAACTCCTCTCCGCGCGGCAGGCGGAAGATCAGCACGTTGCAGAAGCTGCCGACGCACAGACCCAGCGCCGTCCAGAGCAGCAGCAAAAGACAGGTCATGGGAAATATCTCCTTTTCGCTCAAGGGTCTCCCCCGCCCGCCCGGGTGATAGGGATACCGGACGGGAGGACGAGACGATTTAAATTAATTGGGAATGGCGCGGGGATGGGGTTAGGTGGTTTTCGGGGTCAGCGTCCAGCCGGCATCCTCAGTCGCGGTAGCGTCCTTGAGCCACGTTGCGCTTTGGGCGGTCTTTAAAGTAACAGTGCCGCAGTAGTCAGAGATTTTGACTTCGGTGCCAGCAGCGTTTGCCGCCGTATAAACCGTAGCATTTTCGGTACCAGAGGTGAATACGATCTTGGTGACATTAACGTCAGGAGTGCCGCTAGTGTCATCTTTGACAATCTTATCGGTATAAGCGAAGACAGCGGCGGTCTTGACAGAGTCGAGCTGGGTGTAGTCGGCGGCCTCGTTCGCCTTCTTGATGTAGCCGGAGTAGGCGGGGACGGCGATGCCGGCGAGGATGCCCAGGATCGCGATGACGACGATCAGCTCAACGAGAGTAAAACCGGACTTGGAACCAAACTTTTTCATAGGAGTTTTCTTCCTTTCTTTGTTTTGCGTCGGATTTTATATCATCGCCATGCGTCGCGGGCCCCTATCTCCCGCTCCTGAATACACGGCTTGGATATACGGATTTACAGGTATTTGTCGAATGCCTTGGTCATGTTGATCATCGGCAGGTAGATGGCGAGCACGATGATGACGACGAAGACCGCCATGAAGATGATGATGGCAGGCTCCATCAGGTTGAGGAGCTTTTTGGTGGCCTCCTCGACCTCCTCATCATAGTAGTCGGCGACCTTGCCCATCATGCTTTGCAGGTCGCCGGTCTCCTCGCCCACGCCGACAAGATTCGACACCATGGGCGGAAAAATACCCGTCCGCACGAGGCTCTCCCGCAGGGGCGTGCCCTCGGCGACCATGCTGCGCGCGTCGCGGATGGCCTCCAGATAGTAGATGTTGCCCATGTTGCTGGCGGCGAGGTCCATGCTGTCCGTCAGCGTCAGGCCGGAGCCGATCAGCACCTCCATCGTGCGGCAGAAGGTGGCGCAGGCGGTCTTGACTGTCAGGTTGCCCACCACGGGCGTCTTGCGGGCGAGCCAGCCGAAAAAGTGCTTGCCCTTGTCGGTCCTGTGAAACAGGATGCCGCCCACGATCAGCGCCACCAGCACCAGCAGCGGCACCCACCACCAGGATTCGAACCATTCGCAGACCGCCATCACGCCCTGCGTGAGCTTGGGCAGCTCCGCGTCCATTTCCTCAAAGGTTTTGAGGAAGTTGGGGATGATCTTCGTCATCATCACGATCAGCACGACGATCATGACCACGATCAGCACGCAGGGGTAGATCATGGCGCTGGTCACCTTGCTCTTGGTGCGCTTGCTGCGGTCAAAATAAAGCTCCATCTGGCGGAAGGATTCCTCCAGATTACCGGAGGATTCGCCCGCGGCCACCATGTTCACCAGAATGGCGGGGAAGATCTTGGGATGGCGGCGCATGGAAGAAGCAAGCGATTCGCCCTTTTCCACGTCCGCCTGCATTTCGCGGATGGCGGCGCGGAGCTTTTTGTTGCCGGTCTGCTGACCGAGCATGGAAAGCACGGACGCGACCGACACGCCCGCGCGCAGGATGGACACGAACTGACGGCAGAACACCGCCATGTCCTTCGCCTTGGGCTTGCCGAGGAACGGGATCTCGATATCGCGGTTGAGGGTGGTCTGCTCCTTAATGTCTAAAATCGTATAACCGGCGCCGCGAAGGGAGCTTTTCGCGGTCTCGATGGACGACGCATCCAGAGAGGAGCGGACGCGCTTTCCGTTTCGGTCGATCGCCGTATAGTTGAATCCGGGCATGGAGCCGCCCTCCTTTCTCAGGTCTGCCGCCCTGTCTTGAATTTATCAGGCTCGTTGGCGGCGGCGAGGGCAGTCTCCAGCGAAATCACGTGACGGTCGACCAGATCCTCCAGCGCGTCGTCCAAAAGCTGCATCCCGTACCGCTTGCCGGTCTGGATGGCGCTGACGATCTGGAAGGTCTTGCTTTGCAGGATCATGCTGCGAATGGCGGGGGTGACGACCATGATCTCGAATACCGCCGTGCGGCCGCCGCCAATCTTCGGCAGGAGGGTCTGGCCCACGGCACACTCCAGCACGTCCGCCAACTGGATGCGGATCTGGTTCTGCTGCTCGGCGGGGAACGAGTCGATGATACGGTCGATGGTGTTGGCGGCGCCCTTGGTGTGCAGCGTGCCGAACACCAGATGGCCCGTTTCGGCGGCTGTGATGGCGGTGGAGATGGTCTCCAGATCGCGCATCTCGCCGACCAGGATCACGTCGGGGTCCTGACGCAGCGCAGCGCGAAGTCCCGCGGCAAAGCTGCCGGTGTCCGCGCCGACCTCGCGCTGATTGATGATACATTGATCGCTCGCGTGCAGGTATTCGATCGGCTCCTCCAGCGTGATGATGTGGCGGCGCTGGGTGTGGTTGATGTGGTCGAGCAGCGCCGCGAGCGTGGAGCTTTTGCCCGAGCCGGTGGGGCCGGTGACGAGCACCAGTCCGCGGGGTTTATCCGCCTGCGCCACCACCACGGGCGGAAGGCCCAATTCCTCGGCGCTCGAAATGCGCAGCGGCAGCAGGCGAAGCGCCAGCGACGTCATGCCCCGCTGACGGAACACGTTACAGCGCATACGCACCAAATCGTGATAGGTCACGGCGAAGTCCGCCTCGCCCAGTTCATGAAATTCCTTGAGAAGTCCGGGCGTGATCAGCTCCTGCACATAGGCGGTGGTATCCGCCTCGGTCAGCGGGACCTCCCCAAAGTTGGTCAGCTCGCCGTCCAGTCGAAAAATGGGGGGCTCCCCCACCGTGAGGTGAATGTCGGAGGCGTTGCGCTCCAGCGCGTCATGAATGAGTGTTTCCAGGTCGATCATGCGCCGTCCTCCAAAGGATGAGTTTCTTCCGCCACATTTTCAACGCTGATGCGCTGCATCTCGCTGATGGAGGTCGTTCCCTCCAGCACAAGGCGGCGGGCGCTTTCGCGGAGGGTGTGCATCCCCTCGGCGATGGCAGTCTCCCGCAGCGTGCCCGTGTCGCAGCGGTGGGAGATCATCGTGCGCATACGGGGCGTGATCTCCATGATCTCGTAAATGCCGATCCGGTCGAAATATCCGGTACCGGCGCAGCGCTGGCAGCCCACCGGCTCGTAAACCTCGGCGCTGTCCTTCTCCTCCGGCGTCAGTCCCAGATATTCCAACTCATGCTCTAAAAGAACGTGCCGCCGCTTGCAGTTGGGGCAAAGACGGCGCACAAGGCGCTGGGCGATGATGCCGGTCAGCGCGTCGGCGATGAGGTAGCTTTCCACGCCCATGTCCAGCAGGCGCGTGACGCTGCTGGCAGTGTCGTTGGTATGCAGCGTACTCACCACGAGGTGACCCGTGATGGACGCCTGCACGGCGATGGACGCCGTTTCCCGGTCGCGGATCTCGCCGATCATGATAATGTCGGGGTCCTGACGCAAAATGGAACGCAGAGCATTGCCAAAGGTCAGGTTCGCCTTGGGATTCACCTGCACCTGATTCACGCCGTCCACGTTCGCCTCCACGGGGTCCTCCACCGTGACGATGTTCACCATGTCGCTGTTCAGCTCGTTCAATGCGGTGTAAAGCGTGGTGGATTTGCCCGAGCCGGTAGGTCCGGTGACCAGCACGATCCCGTTGGGATGGCGCAGGATCTCGTCGAATTTCTCCAGTTCCGACCCCGTCAGGCCAAGGGCGCGCTTGCTGCGGCGCAGCGCCTTTTTCTGCGTCAGTCGCATCACGCACTTTTCGCCATAGACCGTGGGGAGCGTGGAAACACGCACATCGTATTCCCGGCGGTCCACCAGGATGGAAAAGCGGCCGTCCTGCGGTCTGCGCTTTTCGGAAATGTCCAGATTGCTGAGGATCTTAATGCGCGCGATGATGGCGGGCAGCAGCTGCAGGTCGTAAGTGGCGGTGGTGTACAGCACGCCGTCCACCCGGCAGCGGACCCGGACCTTGTCCGGTCCGGACTCCACGTGGATATCGGAAGCGCGTTGGCGCACCGCCTGCTCCACAAGGGAGTTCACCAGCACCACCACGGGGGAGGCGTTGACATCCTCCTGAAAGACCTGATCTTCCAGAGAGGCACTCTCCCGCTCGTTGGTCTGGGTGTAAAGCTCGGCAGCCTCCTGCATCTCCTCGCTGCCGTAGCAGCGGTCGATGGTCACGAGAATGTCGGATGTTGTCGCTAAAAATGGCTTAATGCGACACTTGCTGGCAATGGCGACCATGTCGCGCCCCTTCATGTTCATGGGCTCGTTCATGGCGACATACAGCGTGCCGCTGTCCTCCGGATCAAACTGGAAGGGCATCATTGTATATGTACGCAGGATATCCGGGCGAACCGCCTGTCGGACATCCATGGGGATGGTCATTTCGTAAAGGTGCACCACGGGGGTGCGGGTCAGCGAGGACAGGGCTTCGATGACCTGTTCCTCGGGCAGGATGGCGCGCTCCAAGATCAGCTCGCGGATGGACTTGTTCGTTTCCTCCTGAGCACGACGCAGCTCATCCGCCTGTTCCGCGGTCAAAAGCTGCTGTTCCAGCAGGTATCGCAGGAGCTTTTCGTTCATGCGCGCCCTCCTTTCTCTTGTTTTTCGGGGCAGAAATTATTTTTGAATCAGTGCTTTTCAAAAGTGTGAGACGACAGACCCGCCAGGCTCTCAAACGCGAATGAGCCGCTGACGCGCCTAACGTCTCTTTTTTTATGCTCCCCCTCCCCCGGCGGGGCGGAATTGCCCCGCCGGGAAGAGGTGGTCCGAATGGTTGATCTGTCTTACGTCGTCAAATTACTTGACGTTGATGATGAGGTTCGCGCTGGCGCTGCGGGTGTTGTAGTTGACCGTCACCTTCTGACCGGCAGGGTCAGCGAAGCTGCCGATGCTCAGATCGCCAAACTTCGCGATGAGGTTCGCAAGCTCGGTCACAGCCTCGAGAGAGGTCTTGGCATTGCCAAGCGCCGTGAGGTCGTTCTCCGTCAGCGTCACACCGTTGAGGGTGATGCTCGCGCTGTCGGGCAGCAGGTTCTGCGCCTTGGCAACGATCTTGCCGAGGTACTGCGCAACATAAGTGTCGCCCTTGCTGCCGACGATGTCCTTCATGGTCTGGCTCGTGAGCGCGGCGGCAAGCTCGCTTGCCTTCTTGGTCTGGATGCCATTGGCGGCATCGAACTTCAGGCTGTTGAGCAGGTCGATCTTCTTCTGAGCCTCCGCCTTTTCAGCAGAGCCGTCGTTCAGGATGGAAGAAACATCGATCGCGCCAAGCTTATTATTCAGCTTTTCGGCAAGCTTTGCCTTGCCCTCGTCCTTGATGGTGGGCTTCAGGTTATCCAGCGCAGAAGCATTGGCGGCCTTCTCAGTATCGAAGGTGAGACCCATCTGCACGAGCGCGCTGTAGATCAGGTAATTCTTGAGACCGGGGTTCTTCGCCAGTAGATCCTTCAGCGTGGCGGAGGAATTCAGCGCAGTGTCAAGCTCCTTGGTCGCAGTGTCAACGATCTCCTGCTTGAGGGCATCGCTGAAGGGCTTACCGCCCTTACCGGAGAGCGTAATCGTGGCGCCAAAGCCTCCCTTGGTAACATGAGCCTTAATCTCGGGTTGAGCAAGCAGGAAGTTGATGTCAGCGACCGACTGGATATCCAGCGTTACGCCGGCAGGCTCGAAGGTGACCGCATCAAACCCCTTAACAAGATCCTTCGCATCTTTCAGCGTACCGCTGTTGTTCGCCTTATCGACGATCCACGCCTCGTTGATCATCTTCTCCGTCAGCTTCTCGCTGATCTGGTTCTCGATCAGAGCGTTCACATCAAGCGCGTTGATGTCCTGCTCGATCAGAGGCCACACGGCGTTGATGAGGGCGGTGTTGTCAAGACCCTTGAGGGTGCCGCCGCTGGTGGTAGACTTAACGATCTCCGTCCAGTTGGTATCGACCCAGCTCTCCACCACGGGCATCAGAGCATTTTCGATGCTTTCGACAGTGGTGTTCGTCAGCTTGATGTCGTACTTGGCAAGCGCTTCCGTGACCTCTTTGTAGAGGGCGGGGATCTCCTTCTGCAGACCCTTCTTGGCCTCAGCGACGACCTTATCCTTGGTGCCGTCGTTATAGGTGAACTGCGCGGCGATCTGGTCGAGGCCGTCGTTATAAGCCTTCTGGATGTCCTTGCTGATGTTGAGACGCAGATAGTTCTCATTGCCCTCGTACTTGTACTCGAGCAGACCGTTGCTGTTGAGCTTCGGCGTCACGACGAGCTTATAGTTGTAGGTGTAATTGTCGGTCTTCGCCTTGATGTCCGCGTTGGCAGAGCGATCAAAGTTCACCTTCAGGTCGATATTGAACTCGAACTTGTCGGTGTAGGCAGTACCCTGCGCCTTCATCTGCTTGTAGATCTCCTTGGAGATGGCAGTGCCGAGCTCCTTGGCGATCTGGGACTTGCTGCCCTCGAGGGTGGTGTTGCCGTCGCCGACCTTGATGGTGGCGTAGGTCTTACCGTTGAACACAACGTCCACATTGCCGCAGACATAGTTGCCCTTGCCGTCGTGGAAGTTCGCCCACAGGCTCTTGCCCTCTTTCTTGAGAAGGTCGACGACCTGCGTCTTGATCTCGCTCAGGGACTTATTGGTGAGCACGATGCCGGTCTCGGACTCGACAGCGTTCTTAACGCTGGTCAGGAAACCGTCGATATCGTCGGGAGTGGGCTTGCTCGTGGTGCCGGTGATGATCGCGTTGGCGAGCTTGTTCGCCTGCTCGATGGCGGAGACGACCTGGCCGTCCTTGACCTCGAGAGCGACGTTCCAGGTGACCTCGCGCTCAGCCTTGGGGTCACTGGGGAAGTTCGCCTTCACATCCTCGACCTTGACCATATCCTTGACAATGTTCTTGACCTGCTGGAGCTGCGCGTCCGTCAGGTACTTGTTGTCCTTGTTGACCTGATCAACGGCGCTGACAACGGCGTTCTTCATGTCGCTGAATCTGTCGTTGACCTGCTTGACGGACTTGAGAACGGCATTGCCGATCAGGTCCTCGGAAACGACCACGGGTGCCTTCGCCTGCCAGACCGCGTACAGGGTGATAATGGGATAGTTAGCGGTCAGCGTGATGGTGCTGTTCGCGGGGTACGTCGCAGCCGTGGCGGTCTTTTCCGTCGCCCAGCCCAGGAAGTTGTAGCCGTCGCGGGTGGCGGTAGCGGTCACGGGGAAGCTGTAAGCGGTGCTCGTCGTCGTCGTGGAGACGGGAGACGCACCGATCAGCGTGCCGCCGTTGGCGTCAAAATACAGGGCATAGGTGTAGGCAGTCACAGGGGGGTTCACCGGGGGATTCACCGGGGGATTCACGCTCGGGGTGTTATCCGGCTTCGCGTTCTGCACGAGGTGAGACATACGGTAAATCACCGCTGCCACCTGCGCACGGGTAGACAGATCGTTCGGGCGGAACGTGCCGTCCTCAAAGCCGTTGACCAAGCCGTGACGCTGGCACTGCTTGACCGCGGCGAGCGCATACGCGGGGATCGCGCTCTCGTCGACCATGACGGAGAGCGAGCCGCTCTCGGGCAGAGTCACCTTCCAAGCCTTGCGATAGAGGTCGAGGTAACGCTCGATCATGGCGCACATCTGCGCGCGGGTGATGGGATCGTTCGGGGCGAACTTGCCGTTGCCCACGCCGTCTACGATCTTGTTGGCAGCCGCCCAGTTGATGGCCGCGGTGTACCATTCACCGGGAGCCACATCAACGAAAGCGCTCTGGCTGCTGTCGCCCTTCGCACCGTGGAAACGGAACAGGACCGTGACGAACATCGCACGGGTCATGTTATCCGCGGGGGCGAAGGTCTTGTCCGCGACGCCGTTGAAGTAACCCTTCGACGTCACATAGTCTACGAACTGGTAGTACCAGTCGGATCTGCTGACGTCCGTGAAATCGTCAGCTTTTTCCGCCAGCGCTGTGGGCACCAGGGAAAAGACGATGCACAATGCCAGCAGAGCACTCAAGATACGCTGCTTTTTCATCTTCTTAACCACTCCTTTTTTTTACTGATGATCTTCGAGTACCGCAAAAGGGTGTCAGCGTTTCCGCCCCAAGCGCTGCTCGCAGCATCCAAAACCTGTCCCTGTCCGGGCGTGCGGATAGGCGCACGTACTGACAGTAATACAGTCTACATAAAGTCTATCAGATATTTTCTCTTTTTGCAAGCAGTTCTTGCTTTTTTTTCTATATCCTTCCAGGGGTCTTACATTCGAAAATGAATCGCCGCGAATTGCTCGGACAAGTCTCACGTGAGACCGCCCTATCCTTCTTCAAAACAGGAGAACGCCGAATAGTAGCGCAGCGGGATGGGCTGTCCGAGCGCGGCGGAGCGGTTCTTGAGGATCTTGAGCTCCAGCTCGCGGGGGTCCTTGCGCTTTTCCTCGTCGATGTTGAAGCCGGGCCGCCCCGCCCCGCGCGCCTGAAGTCCCATCAGCACGTCGGCGGAGTAGTCGATGCCGCCGGATTCCTTGAAGGCGTTCATGGAGACCTCAAGGTTGTAGTTCTCGCGGTTGAAGGAGGAAATGGCGAGGATGGTCAGCCCGTGCTGGCGGGAGAGCTTTTTCAGCGCGCACACGATGCGGTCAAGGTTCTGCTTGTCCGTGAAATGGACGTCCACCGGGGCGATGATCTGGAGATAGTCGATGAGCACCACGGGCTTTTGTCCGGTCTCGGCTATGTGGCGCGCGACCTCCGCGCGGATGTAGTCCAACCCCGTTTCGTGGTCGCCCTCGCGGAAATAGAGGTGCTTTGCATAGGAGGCGTAGCGCGTCTGCGCCAGCTCCAGATGCGCGAGATCCTGCGCACTGTAGCCCGCCCAGCGCCTGCCGTCTAAAACACCGCGCGCGGTCTTGGCAAGGCGGCGGCGCGCGGAGGTGTCGAGCAGGAAGGATTCGCGGGAAACGGAACGAGCCATCAGCTCCCAGGTCATCATTTCAAGGGAGAAAATGAGAACGTCGCGCCCCTGCATGGCAAGCTGATCGGCGATCTGCATACAAAAGGCGGTCTTGCCCAGCGAGCTGACCGCGCCGATCACATAAAGTCCGTCGTAAAGTCCGCCGTCCAGCGTCTGATCCAGCCCCTCAAAGCCGGTTTTGAGCGCGGGGCGCTTTGCCTGCGCCTCGATATAAGCGCGGAATGCCTCCATCTGCCCCGCGGCGGAGGTCTCGGCATAGGGGGGCGGCTGCTGTGCCTGCCGATCCTCGACCGCCTGCGCCAGAAATCGCGCCGCGCCCTCGCGGTCGGCGCAGAGAAATTCGTTCAGATCCTTGCCGGTGGGAACGCCCGGGCAGCGGTACAGCCAGGGGAATTCCTCGGCGAGGGCGGCTGCCCATGTTTCCCCTGCCGCGTCGTTGTCCGTCAGCAGCAGGATGGGGGCGGGTCGATCCAGTCCGCGCAGCAGAGCCGCCGCCTTTTCGCGGTTGCCCGCGCCGTTCAGCGCGGCGGCCCGATAGCCCAGCTCCTCTGCCGAGAGCGCGTCAAAGGAGCCTTCCAAAAGGAAGACCGGCTCTTCCCCGCCCGCAGTCAGCAGCTCCGGCTGAAAGAGCGGCGAAGGCTGCCCCTTTTCGTTGAGATAGCGCTTTTCCGCGACGGCGCGGCGCACGCAGCGCCCGTTTTCACAGGGCAGCACCACGCAGTCATGCTCAGGGTCGTAGCCAAGGCGGAATCTCGTCACCGTGGCGTCGGAAAGCCCGCGTTTGGCAAAATAATCGGTCTTTCGGCGGTGAGAAAAGCAGCTTTCGGGGTAGGAGGCGGGCAACGTTTCCCTGCTCAGGCGGTCAGCGGGGCGCGCCTCTCCCGCGTCGCCGTGCCCGTAGCGCTTGCTCGCAAGCGCCAGAGCGTCGTGCGGCGAGGTGAGGTTTTCGTCAATCGCCAGCAGATCGAAGAGGTCATAGTCCGCGCCGCAGGCGAAGCAGTGTACCTTTTGCCGCTTTGCGTCGTATCCCATGGAGGGATCGCGGTCGAGATGCTTTGGATTTAGGCAGCGAAAGCGCTTTTGCGGGTCAATACCCCGATCGTAGAGATAGTCAACGATGCGGGGGCGCAGGTCGTTAAAGGTGTCCGGCATAGGATCGCCTCCTTTTCTTGTCGTTATTATAGCATAAGACCCCGCGGAGGAGCGATTCCCGCGAGGTCTGTAAGATATCTTAAGATATCAATAAGGGGATTTTCGGTAAAAATGGAAAATCCGAAAAAAATTAGATGAAACAAATATAAAAGTATGATTCGACAGAAAATATCTGTATAAAAGTTTGAAAAACATGGAAAAATGGATTGGGCGATTTTGGGCGCGTTGCACGACTTGAGGTCGGTTTTGCACGAAATGAAGTCGTCTTAGCACGGCTCGAAGTCGGAATTGGACAGGCTGTGGCCCCTATTTTTTCAACAGGCCGGGCATAGACGGTGGAGAACTTCCGGAAAAAGTGGGCGATTTGGCGGGAAAAACGGCCTTTTGTCGTCAAATTTCCTCTTTTTGTGAATATCTTTTCCACGGATGCTTTGCATTCTCTTCCGCGCGCGGCGAGAATTTCGGTGAATTCAGACGTGGTTTCGTGCAGTTGCTGAGGGGTCACTGCGTGCTCTGGGGCGGCTTTTTAGCGGGCTTTTTCTTCGCCTCGATCTGCTTGACTGTCTTGTTTTTTTCGATCTGCTGGATGTAGCTCTGCATGGTGGCGTCAATGCCGACGTTCATCTTGCCGCCGAGGAAGGTATTGATGTCGTCATAGTCGAAATCCATGTGGATCGAGCCGCCCGAGACGTCCTCGATCTCCTCCACTGCCTTATTGAACGGGCGGATGATCGCCTCGTCATAGTTGCGGTTTTTGACGTCCTCCTTGGTCGGCAGGCCGATGTAGTGGATGATGTCCTGAATTTTTACGCGGAAGCTGCCGTCGTCATCGACGGGCGCTTTCCGCGCGCGGTAGAAGAGATAAAACGCCATGCGGTAGGCATTTTCGCTCAGATGACCCATCCAGTCGGGGATCAGCTGGTAATACTGGGTCAGGAAGTGGCGCACGTTCTCGGCGAAGGAGATCCGCACCTCGCCGGTATATTTTTTGATGGATGCCTCGGTTGCCAGATGGGTGATATAAAAGGATTCAAAATACTTTTTGAAGGATTCCGCGGTGATCTTCATGCCCGTGATGGACTGCATATCCTTCTTGATCTGGCGGTAGGCGGCGTCTCTGGAGCGGAGCCCCGCCCAGTCCATATACTCCTCGATGGTAAAGCTCGCGGTGCTGTTGCGCCAGTTGTCGCTGTTGCCGCGCATCAGGGTGTAGATCAGCAGGCGGTGCGCCGTCCAGGAGAGATTTTTCGTGTATTCCGCGACGGCCTCAAAGATGATGGTCATTTCGTAATCCTTGTTGCGGTAGCGGATGTTCTGGTTGCCGTAGGCGTCAGGCTCGGAATAGGTCACGGTGATGCCGTTGGAGGAGGGATGAAATTCCCTGCCGCGCTTCATATTCGCCCAGACGCCGCAGATGAAATAGGTGGCGGGGCTGTTGCCCAGCACATCGTATTCCTGCACCCTCGCGGTGACGGTCTTATCAAAAATATCCAGCAGCGTGGCGGCGAACGTGACGGTCTCCGACGCGCCGATGGTCACCGCCTCTGCCACCGCCTCCGGCGAAGACAGATCGTGTGTCTGAAGATAACTGTCCATCAGGGGGTAAATGTCGCTGAAGTCAAAGACGTTCATCTGATTTTTGAACTTTCTGGGGTGCTCTTTTTCCAGCGGCTTCAGCTTGTTGTATGTATCCAGCATCTCCTGAAACTGTTCGGATTCCAGAAAACGCAGGGGGGTGTCCTTCAATTGCTCTGCCGGTTCGGGGAACTGGGACATGGTGCGACCCTCCTTTTGCGAAAAGATTGCTTTTTTAGAACCTTAGTATAGCATAAGTTGAAAAAAAGGGAAAGAAAAAGTTTTTTTTCGCAAATCGCGAGAAAAATATTCTCATCGTTCGGACAGGTCTCACGTGAGACCTGTCCGAACGGCGCGTTATTTGTCCGTCAGCAGCGGCTGCCGTTGATGATCTTTCGGATCTGGCGCTCGCTAAGGCGGAATTGGGCCGCGAGACTTCGGTAGTTAGAGCCATTAAACATGGCGCGAATGTCCCGATCGCGGGCGCCGCGCTCCAGCGATTCCCGCTTGGGAACGTACAGCGTTTGTCCGCCGCACAGCAGCGTCAGGTGGACGAACGCCTCCATACCGATGGTGTCCACGATGTCTCGGTACTCCTCCGGGATATCGTCCGTGCGGATGTGGCGGGCAGGGGGGATGCAAGTGGTAGACATAACATTTTTCTCCTCTCTGAAATCAGGTGTGAAACAGGACGAGTTCCTAAGTCTCACGTGTGACTTGTCCGGCTTTGTCCAAAGAACTGTTTCTACCATTCAGCGCCGCCGAGGGAGGCGTTGTATCCTTCGATCAAACAGAGCGGAAAATTTATTCCTTTTCGCGAGAGAATATCGCTTGTAAAAAACAAAGAGAAAATTGTCCAAGTGTCGCCGCTGCCGTTCTGAGCTTTTCCGGAGTGATGAGAAAAAGGGCGGAAGACCGACTTGGAAACGAGCAGTTCGCTGTGTGTAATTTTCGGAATTCCGACGTGCTCTCGTGCATGATGTTTTAGGCAGATGTTTGGGAAAGTACGACTTGAAAACGTGCAGATGAGAAGAAAATCAGTTCCAAGAGATTGGATATCGGCGCGTGATTAAAACACCAGATGTAGTGAATTTGGACAAGTCTCACGTGAGTTTTTGTGGGAAGGCGTTCCGATTTCGGCAAGAAATCGAAAGAAGTCTGCACGAAACCAAGTCGGAAATCAGCTGGAACAGGGAAGCGTGGGTGCACGAAACTAAGTCGGAATTCGTCGAAGGCAGGGGAGAGCGCTGCACGAAATCGAGTCGGAATTCGTCGGGGAAAGGGGAAAGCAGGCGCACGAAACCAAGTCGGAACTCGTCGAGAAGATGGAGGAGATGCCGCACGAAACCGAGTCGGAATTCGGCGAAAGCGGGGGAGAGGCGCTGCACGAAATCAAATCAGATTTCACCGGAGCGATCACCGCTGATCGGGGCAGGGGAGGGGGAGGCCTTTTTTCCCAGTGCGGCGTAAAGCCCTTCGCGCAGAAGATGACCATTTACCTCAAATTGAGATCGTTACGATGGTCGGTGCGTTCTATCGCCTGCTTGACATGGTGCACGAATTTTCAATGCTGCACACGCGCTCGGCGTGGAGGCAAAAGAGATCGCGCAGTATGCCGACAGATGTATGTTCTGTGTGTCCGAGGATTTTGGCGCGCCGATCGGCTCACTGGTCTGCGGGAGCAAAGAATTCATTTATGAGCTTCGCCAGACGCGCCGCCTGCTCGGCGGAGATCTGCGCCAGGGCGGCGGTGCCGCTGCCCCCGCGATCTATGCGCTGCGGCACAACATTCTCCTTTTGAACGAGGATAACCGCCGAGCGGAGAAGCTTGCCGAGGCGATTCAGGGCTTGGACGAGACCCGCGTTCGTCGGGTGTTCCATCTGGGAATTTCTGAAGAGGACTGCGGTAAGGACAATTCAGATCTTCAAGACCGTTGACTGCGAAATGACGCAGTAAACGGCAGAGCGCAAGGATAAGAGCGATCCCCGAACCGGTCTGACAATGAACGGTTCGGGGATCCTTTTGTATTTATGGACTTGGCGGGCTTTACCGGGGGAGGGGAGGGAGGTCGGCTGCTTTTTTGCTTTTTCAGTATTGCGATGCGCTCCCGCGTGCGTTACGACGGAAGTTCGTGCTTGAGGTTGCGAAGATGCAGATAGACCGTGTTCTTTGAGATCCCCAAACTGGCGGAGACATACACGACTGCGTCCTTGATGTTGAAGATGCCCTGTTGGTAGAGCTGGCGGATGATCTCCTTATTGCGGTTGGTGGAGGGAATATTCGGCGATGCAGAAACGCTCTCTCTCGCCTTTGCCATCGCGGTGGAGATGACCTCATCAATGTCGGCATTAAAGCTCTCGGTCTCTCGGGATATGGTCAGGTCGGAGGTGGTGGGGAGGAATGTGGAGATGAACTGCGAAAACGGCACATCGCACTGGAAGTTCATACAGACGAGTCCGATGATGCGCTCCCTCTCGCCGATCACCGGGATCGTCACAGATTTAAGAGTGCGCCCCTCTCTCCTGTTGAAGTAGACCATGGAGTGCGGGGTCTGGCTTTTCTGAATGTCGTGCAGCATGGAGAGCGCCAGGTCGGTGATCGGCGCGCCCACCTCGCGCTTGGTGTAATGACCGTTGATGATTTTAATTACAGAGTGGCTCAGCTCCTCCAGACTGTGGAGCACGATCTCATAGCTGTCGCCAAGATAGAGCGCGAGACCGTCCAGCATATATTGGTAGGATCGAAGGATCTCACGATCCACTTCTGTCAGCTCAAATTTTTTTGGTGCCACAGGTTTTTATCCTTTCTTGAACAAATCTTTTCTCTATTATACCGCCAAAAATGGCAAAGTGCAACAAAAACCTAATAAAAATTAATGCAAATGAGATAATTTAACGTGAATGAGAAAAAAACTATTGACTAAATTATAATTCATTGCTAAGCTAAAGTTAACCTGACCGGCAGCCTATTTCATATGTGTGTGCTGGGCTGTCAGGGCAAGAAATACTATGCCGCGCCAGCGGCAGGATGGGAGACAATTTATGGAAAAAATCGAAACGACTCAGGCACCGGCCGCGATCGGCCCCTACTCTCAGGCAGTTTGCATGGGCAGGGCGGTGTTCACCTCCGGTCAGATCCCGGCTGTTCCCGAAACCGGCGTTATTCCTGAGGGCATTGAGGCGCAGGCGCACCAGTCCTGCAAGAATGTGGCCGCCATTCTGACCGCTGCGGGCAGCAGCATGGAAAAGGTCGTCAAGACGACCTGCTATCTGGCGGATATGGCGGACTTTGCCACCTTCAACGCCGTTTACGAGCAATACTTCACCCAGAAGCCCGCGCGCTCCTGCCTGGCGGCGCGTGCGCTCCCCAAGGGCGTGCTGTGCGAGATCGAAGCGATCGCAGAGCTCGACGCCTGAAAACGATCCGACAAACCACATTCTATCTGAAGGAGGAAATTACAGTGAAAGCAAAGAAAGAACTGTCCACGGGACTGGCACTGCTCGGCTTCTTGCTGCCGCTCGCGGTATTGCTGACCCTCATTTTCCAGGGCGTGAGCATTATGCTCGGCCTGACGGCGGCGATCTGCGTGGAGGGTCTCTTCGGCATCTACCTCGGTTACTCCTGGGATGAGCTGGAAGAGTCCGCCATGAAGGGCATTGGCCGCGTCAACCAGACTGTGATCGTGATGATCCTCATCGGTATGCTCATCGGCGTGTGGATCTCCGCCGGCAGCGTGCAGACCATGCTCTACTACGGCGTGAATCTCATCAACCCGAAGGCATTCCTGCCGATCGCTTTCATCATCTGCATCATCACCTCCATCGTCACCGGTACCTCCTGGGGCACCGCGGGCACAATGGGCATCGCGCTGATCGGTATCGCGCAGGGTCTCGGCGTTCCCGTTGAGATGGCGGCGGGCGCGATCATCTCCGGCGCGCTGGTCGGCGATAAGCTCTCCCCGCTGTCCGATACCACGCTGCTGGCCTCCGCGACCTCCGGCGTCAAGCTGTTCGACCACATCACCTCCCTGCTTTTCGTGACCGTTCCCGCCTCGCTCATCTCCATCGTGGTGTATGGGCTGCTGGGGATGCGCTACGCCTCGAGCGACGTTGACCTCTCCGCCGTGAAGGTCCTCTCCGACAGCCTGCTCGGCTCCTGCCATGTCAGCGTGCTGATGCTGGTGCCGCTCCTGTTCGTTCTGGTGCTCTCCGCCATGCGCAAGCCCACCATCCCCGTCTTTGCCGGAGGTCTGGTCATCGGCTGCATCTGGGCGATGGTCTTCCAGGGTGCTTCCCTGAACGATGTGATCTCCGCTGCCATCAACGGCTTTGTGAGCGCAACCGGCAATGCGGATGTGGACAAGCTCCTCTCCCGCGGCGGCGCCCTCAGTATGGCGGAAACGATCTTCCTGTGCATCGGCGCGGGTATGTTCTCCGGTATTTTCGAGCGCACCGGCGTGCTCCATCGCCTGATGGACAGCCTGTGCAAGGTTGTCAAGTCTGTCGGCGGTCTGGTGCTTTCCCTGACCGTGACCGGCATTGTGCTGATGTTTGGCGGCGCGGGTCAGTCCTGCACCCTCAGCCTTCCCGCCATCGCGTTCAGAAACGCGTTCGACGATATGGACGTCAATCCCTGCGTCATGTCCCGCACGCTTGAGTGCACGGGAACCGTGCTCGGCTCCATCGTGCCCTGGGACGCCTCTGCCATCCTGTATACGGGTCTGTTCGGCGTGTCCGTCGCCCAGTATCTCCCCTTCAACCTGATCGCGCTGCTCTCTCCCATTCTCGCGGTCGTCACGGCGTTTATCGGCTTCGGTGTGTTCAAGAGCAATGAGACGGTGCATTTCACGCTCAAGTGCAAGAAGTACGACAAGCAGACCGGCAAGCCCCTCTAAGGAGTGCGCATATGACAGGAATCGAACTGGAAGCTGCCCTGACAGCCTTTCCGCGCAGCAGGCTGTGCGATTTTGCTACCCCTGTGCACCGTCTGCCGCGTCTGGAGCGGAAGCTGAATACCTGCCCGCTCTACATCAAGCGCGACGACCTCAACGGCGTCGGCTCCGGCGGCAACAAGGTCCGTCCGCTTGAATACCTGCTGGGCGAGGCACAGGCGCAGGGCTGCGATGTGGTGATCGCCTCCGGGCAGGAGAACTCCAACTTGTGCTCTATCGCCGCATCCGCCTGCTGCCGGCTGGGGCTCAAGTGTATTCTGGTGCACAACAACGATCAGCCCACGCGCCTTGCGGGCAACATCCTGCTCAACAAGCTCTCCGGCGTGGAGGAGCACTATGTGGGCCCCATCCCGGAAACGGAACGCAACGACTATGTGGCGGCGCTGGCTGAGCGCTTGCGTCAGGAGGGGAAAAAGCCCTTTGTCGTGGAAAATGGCGCGACCTCCGTTCATGCTGCCGTCGGCTATTTCCACCTGCCGATCGAGCTGGTGAATTCTCCCGCCGGCGCGCAGATCCACGATCTGTTCGTCCCCGGCGGGAACGGCGGAATGGCAGCGGGCATCGTGTACGGCACAGCCCTTCTGGGTGCACCCTTCCATGTGCACGTCGTCTCTGTGGAGAACACGAAGGAGGAGCTTGAGAGCATACTCGACGATCTTTTCCGCGGATTGGAGCGCTACACCGGCCTTACGCCTCCTGTTCCCATCTCGTCCGTCATGACCGTTCACGGGCAGTACCGCGGCGACGGCTGGGGAATTCCCACCGAACAGTCGGACGCGATGATCGAGCAGATGGCGCAGCTGGAGGGCGTGCTCCTTGAGCGCATCTACACGGCCAAGACGGCTTGGGGTATGTGCGATCTGCTCCGCCGCGGCGAGGTAAAAAGCGACGGTGCGTGCCTGGTCCATTCGGGCGGCTTCGCCTCTCTCTTCTACCAGTACGGATAAAGGTACAGGCACCTCAAAAGGCAATAGAGAAGTCTCTTTTGACCGGCAGCACGACTTGCACAGTGCTGCCGGTCAAGCCTGTTCAGGGGCAGGCGCAGCACACGTTTTTCCGCGCAAAGGTCATAATTCCAAGGCATTTTCTGAAATTCGGCGTATCGTGCTGCAAAAGCGGCGTTGTCCAGAGAAGAAAAAAATCCGACGCAAATGCGTCGGGTTTTTTTGTATAGGACCCGTTTTGGGCGGTTTTTGTTTTCCGTAAGTCAGTCGTCCAAAACCATTTTGAGCGTCTCCACGGTGCGGCGCAGCTCCTCCAGATTTTCAAGGCAGGTGTCAAGCTTTTTCCTGGCGGTGTCCTTGTCCACGTCCGTGCTGAGATCCAGCTCCTTCAGTTGGGCGATGCTACGCCGGACCGATCTTCCGAAGGAGTCGACCGTCCGCAGGGGGTTGGCGCTCTGGACGGGCTTTGCCGGGGGAGGGGGGAGTTCGGCTGCCTTTGCCCATGCGATGGCGCGGTGCACCAACGCGGGCAGGTCGCCCTTGGCGTCGTTCCGGGCAACATACTCCTCTACGACGGGCTGAAGATGGATGTTTTTCTGACGCGCCAGCTCATAGGCGTCGGTCATGGTCATCTGCCCGTTTTCCGCCCACGCGGTAACGGTCTCATCCAGATTCAGAAGATCCAGATACCGCTCCACGGTGGCGCGGCTCAGATCGACCTGAGATGCCATCAGCTCCGACTGCTCCTTCACATTGTCCGGCAGTCCCCCTTCCTCCGCGAGCGTGCTGCGCAGGGTCTCCAACTGGCGCGCCATGTCGAAGGCGGAGATGTTCCGGCGGTGGATGTTGGCGCCCATCAGCGCCCGCAACTCGGAAAGCTTACTGTCGTAATGGCGGATCTTGCAGGGCACGGTGGCGCGGCCCAGCTTTCGGGAGGCGTGGACGCGCCGGTGACCGCTGATGATGCGGTAACGGCCTTCCGTGTCCGACGGGGTGACGATGATATCCTCCAGCAAGCCGTCCTTTTCCATGGAGTGCATGGTGGAGAGGAATTCCTCATCCTCCGCCATGGAAAAACGGTTCAGGGGGTTATCCTCCAGCGCGTCCAGCGGGATCTGGTGGGTGAATTCACCGTTCACGGCGCTGGCATTGGCAGTGGTCTTTTGCAGCGTGGAGAAAATGGAGGGATTCTTCTTGCTCGCCATTCATCAGCCCCCCATTCTTTCAAGCATTTCGTCGCACAAAGCAGTATAATCTGCGGTCGCGGCGCAGCGGGGAGAGAAGAAGCAGAGGGGCTGGAGCGCCAGAGGCGCTTTTTTGACGTCAATATTCTTGCGGATGAAGGTGCGGAACGCAAGATCGGGCAGCATGGCAGGGAAGTGGGAGATCATTTCCTTATCGAGACTGGAGCAGACCTCCACCGCCGTCATAAAGATGCCCAGCACGCGAATGTCGGGGTTGGCGATCTCGCGGACGGACTGGATGGTTTCCAGCATCACGTCATAGCCCTCGATGGAGTTCTTGTCCACCTTGATGGGGATGAGAACATACTCAACGGCGACCAGCACGTTGATGTTAAAAAGGCTTTCGAGAGAAGGGGAGCAGTCGAAGAATACAAAATCGTATGTATCGGGAAGCTGCGGCAGCAGGCGGCGCAGGGTGGTGTCCCGGCCGAAGGGCATTTCCTGCATGGCTGCCAGCGCCGGCGCCAGCAGACCGCCGCCCCGGATGAGATCGAGGTTTTCGATGCTGGTGTGGCAGATGGTGTCAGCCAGAGCTGCGCTTTTGGATACGATCACGTCGGTCAGGGTGTAGGGGGGAACTTCCGTTAGCTGGAGGTTGCTGGTGGCGTTGCCCTGAGTGTCCATGTCCACGATGAGAACCTTTTTGCCCCGGCGGACCAGTTCGCCTGCCAGATTGATGGCGCTGGTGGTCTTGCCGGTGCCGCCTTTCTGGTTCATGACAGCGATCGTTTTCATAACTGGCTCCCTCCGTTCTTTTCCAGCTCCTCGATGCTGGCGACCTGCTCCAGCACGCTGTCCAGGATCAACTGGCTCATGCTCATGTGCAGCTTGGCGGCAGCCATCTTGATGCGTGCCCGCTCGTCCTCCGTGGCGTAGACCAGCAACTTGATCTTCTTTTCCTGTTCCATCGACAAGACCTCCGTTCGTGCGTCGTTTGATGTCGTTCCTTGAAAATTCCAGATGAAATCGTTTTGCCCGGCTGCGGGCTGGCCCGCAGCAACCGCTCGTTGCTAACATTATGACATTATAATGTCATGCCGTCAAGAGGAGAATGGTCGAAATGATGTCATAACGAAAAAATTTTTACTGCATATTGATGGCGTGTCGTGATTCTGAGAGTTAGGTCGGAAGCGTTCTTCCAAAATTTGATGAATAATAGAAGAATAGGGGGGAGCAAATATGATTTATTTCAAAGATTGGGAGATCTCACACGACGGCAGTATTCTGGCACGCCAGTACGACCACCTTTCCCGTGTGCTGCTGGTGCGCGGCACGCCGCAGGGCTATGACTGGGAGATGCGGGTACGGAAGGGGGACTGGTACGAGGTCATTCCCCTGAGCCCCATGGAGGGGGACGTGGGCTGTGTGCTGACGGAAAAGCATCTGGCGCTGTGGGGCTGGTACAGCTTGCAGCTGGTGGGAACGCTCCGCACCGACGGCGTGACCGTACAGCACAGCAATGTGATCAGCGTTTTTGTGGCGGAAAGTCTGACGGACGGCGAATGGCCCGCCTCGCCCGGCGAGTTCATCCGCTTGGAGTCCAATGTTCGGGAGATGAATGGTCACCCGCCCATCCCTGGTGAAAACGGCTTTTGGATGCTGTGGGAACTGGATAGCCACAGCTACAAGGAGAGTGCTTTCCCACTGCCGAAGGGACTGGATGGCGTAAACGGCAAAGACGGCGTAAACGGCAAGGACGGGACAGACGGAAGAAATGGGACAGACGGCAAGGACGGCAAAACGCCGATTCGCGGCGTGGACTACTGGACCGAGGACGATGTAAGCGCCATGCGGGAGTACATCGACGGACGGCTGGGAGGGATCGAACATGGCGCTTACTGACAAGCTGACGGCGATCGCGGACGCTATCCGCGCAAAGGACGGCAGTGCGGACAAGCTGACGCTTGCGCAGATGCCGGAGAAGATCGCCGCAATCCAGACCGGGACGGATACGGGCGACGCGACGGCGGCGGCAGGCGACGTGCGCAAGGGAAAGACCGCCTACGCCAAGGGGCAGAAGCTGGTCGGCACGCTGGAGGAGAGCGGGGGCGGCAGCTCCGCTTATGTGGTCGGCGCGCCGGTATTGTTCACGCTCACCGGCTGGGACACCGCCGAGCAGGGGACGACCTACACCTTGACCGCCGAGGGCTACAAGATCGGCGAAAACGGCGTGCAGCTCGGTCTGCCGTCCGATTCCTCCACTGTCAACACGCAAGCAGTGATCGCAGCGGCGCTGACCATTGTGAACACCGCTGTTACCGCTCCGAACAAGAATACAAACACGGTGGGCTTCACCACCATCACCATTTCCGCTGTGAACGCGCCGAGCCGGGAACTGACCGTCGCCATCTTCGGGCTTGAAGAGGCGGAACGTGTCACGGTGACAGAGCCCGTCATCGAGGGCATCCCCGCGCCGGTTGCGCGCAAATATCCCAAGAAGGTCGTCCAGGAGGGCAGACAGTTCACCGGCACGGTCGCGTGGTCGCCGAGCGCTGTGGCATTTAACTACGCTACGGTCTACACGGCGACCATCACGCTGAAGGCAAAGGTCGGATATACATTTGACGGCGTGGCGGAGAACTTCTTCACGGCAGCGGGCGCGGCGAGCGTCAGCAATGCTGCGAACAGCGGCGTTGTGACCGCCGTTTATCCGGCGACCGCCGAGAAGGGGGCGAAATCGTGAATGAGCTGAACCACGTTGCCGTCATCGCCGACGGAAACGGACGCTGGGCGGAGCAGCGCGGTCTGGAGCGCTCCTTGGGGCACGAGCAGGGCTTGAACAAGGTGGAGGACATGATGCACTGGTGCGTGGACA